>VFQP010000361.1_pt1 | contig 98243 bp, 103 predicted proteins | sample 3512351 | NCBI WGS metagenome assembly VFQP01 (sample SAMN10412372, study PRJNA504923) | tailings metagenome | isolation source: Relicate 1 Philex TSF1 revegetated site | place: Philippines: Tuba, Benguet | collected 2017-08-29
CGCGTAACGAGCTGGAGATCAGCTCGCGGCGCGAGGAGAAGATGCAGATGCTCGGCCCGGCGCTGGAGAACCTGCACGACGAGCTGCTGCAGCCGCTGATCGAGCGGACCTTCACCATCATGCATGAGCACGGGCTGTTCCTGCCGCCGCCGGAAGCGCTCGACGGCTATCCGCTCGACGTCGAGCTGATCTCCGTGCTCGCCCAGGCGCAGAAGGCGGCCGACCTCGGCTCGGTCGAACGGCTGTGGGGCTTCGCCGGCCGCATCTCGGCGGCGCGGCCCGACGTGCTCGACAAGCTCGACGCCGACGAGACGATCGACGTCTATGCCAACCGCCTCGGTGCGCCCTCGGCCATCGTGGTGTCGGACGATCGCGTGGCGCGGACGCGCGAGGCCCGGGCGCGCAGCCAGGCGCAGGCCGAGGCGATGGCGGCTGGCAGCGCGCTGGTGCAGGGCGCCCGGACACTGTCCGAAACCGACGTGGGCGGCGGGCGCAATGCGCTGCAGTCCGTCCTCGGCATCTGAGGGGCGGGGCGATGACCTACGATCCCTCCGACACGCGCCAGGTGCGGCAGGCCGAGCAACGGGAGCGGCTGGCCGACGTGCGAGCCGCCGACGATCTCGCCGCGATCATGGACACCGTCCATGGCCGCCGCTTCCTGCACGGGCTGCTCGGCCTCTGCGACATCCGCAACGACGGCTACGTACCGGGCGAGAGCGCCGCGCAACGCCACCAGGACTATCTCGCCGGCCGCCGCTCCATCGGCATCGAGCTGCTGGGCCAGCTCGAGCGGCATGCCGGCCCCCAGACCGAAACGATGATGGCCGAGTTCAGGGCCGCCGAGGCCGAACGGCGCCGGCAGGCGGACGAAGCGGGAGAGGAGCTGGACGATGAGTGACGGTATCGGCGTGACCTACGGCATGGCGGGCGGCGCGGGCGAGGAAACGGGCTCGGCAGGCGGCAGCCTGCTCGGCGACTTCTCCGGCGGCGATCGCGGCACCGCGCCCGCTCCCCACGGCGACCGCGCCTCCGGCGGCGCACGCCAGTCGACCAACGGCGCTTCGTCCGGCGCGCCCGACCGCGGATGGCCCGGAAGGAGTGCCGGCCGTACCGCTGCCGGCGCCGCCGGCTCCGCGGCGGGTGCGCCGGGGCGCGGGGAGGGACCAGGCGACGGCGTGCAGGATCGCACCGGGCGCGACCGCACCGCCCAGGACCGATCCGGGCAGGACCGCAGGGCGCGCGATGGCGCGGCGGGGCGCACGGCCGGCATCGACGAAAAGGCCGCCGACGGGAAGACGCCCGAAGGGGCCGCGCCGGGACCGTCGCACGATTACAGCGTGCTCACGCTGCCCGAAGGCTACCGCGCCTCGCTCGACGATCCCGTCTTCTCGGGCGCGGTGAAGCTGTTCGGCGACAACGGCATTGCGCCCGACGTGGCGCAGAAGCTGATCGATTTCACCATCGACCGCGACCGGACGCTGGCGACGGCGCTCAACGAGCAGTCCGCACAGCACTGGCAAAAGCAGGTCGAGGGATGGAAGGCCAACTCCCGCAAGGAGTTCGGCCCCGAGGATCTCGGGCACGCGCGCATGGCGATGCCCCGGGTCTTCGACACCGAGACCGCGCGCTGGCTCGACAGTCTCGGCCTCACCAACCATCCCGGCTTCATCCGCGCGATGGTCAAGGTGGCGCGGGCGATCCGGGACGACACGTGGACCAGCGGCAACGCCGCGCGCGGTCCCGGCGCCGATGCGCGCGGCATGTACCCCAACAGCAACATGAACCCCTGAGGGCCGCCGGCTCTCCCGGCAATCCCCCACCGACACCACAGGACAGGAGTCCCGCTACATGGCCACCAGCCACGCCACCCTTGCCGACGTCGCCAAGACGCTCGATCCCGACGGCAGCTCGGCCGACATCGCCGAGATCCTCAGCCAGTCCAACCAGATCATCGACGACATGCCCTGGATCGAGGGCAACCTGCCGACCGGCCATCGCGCATCGGTGCGCAGCACGCTGCCGGCCCCGACCTGGCGGCGCATGAACCAGGGCGTCGACGGCACCAAGTCGACCTCGATGCAGATCGAGGATTCGTGCGGCCTGGCGGAGGCGATCTCCGAGGTCGACGTCGAGGTCGCGAACCTCAACGGCAACTCGGCGAAGTGGCGGCTCGGCGAGGACAAGGCCTTCATCGAGGGCATCTCGCAGGACATGGCGCAGAAGCTCTTCTACGCCAACTCGACGCTGAATCCCGAGCAGCCGCACGGCCTGGCGCCGCGCTACGGCACGCTGCAGACCGCGGTCTCGCAGTCGGCCAACAACGTGCTCTCGGGCGGCGGCTCGGGCTCGGCCAACGCCTCGATCTGGCTGGTCGGCTGGGCCGAGGACAAGGTGACGGGCATCTTCCCGAAGGGCACGAAGGCCGGCATCGACCGGCTGGACCGCGGCACCGAGTACGCCTTCGACGCCAGCAACCGGCGTTTCCTCGCCTACATCACGCACTACAAGTGGCGCGGCGGCCTGCACGTGAAGGACTGGCGCTACGCCGTGCGCATCTGCAACGTCGACGTCACCAGCGCGGCCGGCGGCCTGAAGAGCGCCGCGCCGGTCGATCTCGTCGACCTGGTCGACCAGGCGATCTCGCGCATCCCCAATCTCGAGGCCTGCCGGCCGGCGCTCTACATGAACCGCACGGTGCGCCGCTACTTCAACAAGCAGCGCAACTACGGCGCGCCGTCCTCCTCGACGGTGAACCTGACCACGATCCGCCGCACCGACTCGGGCGACGAGCGCGGCGTCATCAAGCGCTTCGACACCTACGACGGCATCCCGATCCGCACCGTCGACCAGCTGCTGAACACCGAAGCGACCGTGTCCTGACGGACCGCCGCCTCCAGCGACACGCCAGCAAGGAAACCCCATCGATGTATCTCGACAACGATCTCGTCTTCTCGGACGCCCAGGCGGTCACCGCCTCGGCGGCCAGCGCCAGCCTCGACATGCGGACCGCCACCCGCAATGCCGGGGCGGGCGAGCCGGTCCACCTGGTCTGCGTGGTCTCGGCCACCGCGGCCTCGGCCGGCGCGACCACGCTCGACGTTGCCCTCCAGGACTCCGCCGACAACAGCTCCTTCGCCGACACCGCGGTGAAGCAGTCGGCGATCCCCAAGGCGTCGCTGGTCGCCGGCTTCGAGATCCTGCGCGTCTCGCTCCCCCGGGGGCTGCGCCGTTACCTCCGCGTCAACTACACGGTGAACACCGCCAATTTCACGGCGGGCACCTTCTCCGCCTACCTGACGGTGGGCGCGCGGCAGGACAACGTCTCGCAGCCCTCCGCCTTCACCGTGCTGTGACGGGAAGGCGCGCCATGCCGGCCGGTACCAGGGAGCGCGACGAGGACGAGTTCCTCGTCGCGGCAAAGCGGGGCACCGAAGTGCGCCTGCTCGAACCGATGTTCGACAACTACCGCGTCGTGCCGGCCGGCATGGTGATCCGTTGGCCGTACGACCATCCGCCGACCAGGCGGCAGGCCGTGCTGGCCTCCGACCGCGCGCCGACGCCGGACTCGGCGCCGGCCATGACGAGCGGCAAGCCGCCCGCCGACGCCATCGACCCGACGACGGGCAAGCCCTTCGTCGTGCCGCCCAAAGGCACGCTGTGACCGGCGCGACCGCGCGCCGGGCCCTTCGATACGGCCGCGCGGCGAGGTTCGCGCGCGCCCCGATCAACGAACTTTCCCGCATGGAGGCCTGAGCGATGGTCAATGTCATCGCCTTTCTCAAGAGCGCATCGCCCGGCCGCGGCGGCACGCAGGTCGCGGACGACAATCCGCTGCCGGTCGTGCAGGCCGCGCCGCCGGTCGGCGGCGGCGTCACCTACACCGACAGGACGAAGACCAGCCTGTCCGGGTCGAGCGAGACGCTGGTCGCGGCCAATGCGGCGCGGCGCTCGCTGCTGATCAAGAACGGCGCGTCGGCCGTGGCGATCGGCCTGACCGGCGCCACGGCCGCGATCGGCGGCGCCGGCTCCCTGACGCTGCAGCCCTACGAGGGGCTGCATCTCAGCGGCGCGGACTGCCCGGTGGGCGCCATCACGGTGATCGGCACGGCGTCGGCCTACTGCAACGCCTACGAGGGCACCTGACACCATGACGATCCGCTTCCTGCCGGGCCGGCCGTTCCTCGGCGGTGCCTGGACGCCGTTCCGCCTCGGCGCGGCGCTGCTCGCCTGGTGGGACGCCGAGGAGCAATCCTCCTTCACCCTGGCCGGCGGGCTGGTCTCCGCCTGGCGCGACCGGGTCGGCGGGGCGAGCGCCACGCAGGGCACCACGGCCGCGAAGCCGGCCTGGAGCGCGGCCGGCTTCAACGGCCGGCCTTGCGTGACCTTCGACGCCGTCGACGACGAGCTGCTGGCGACGCGGCCGGCCTCGTTCCCGTCGGGCAGCGGCGCCGGCTGGATGTGGGCGCTGGTCATCCAGGATGCGCTGCCGGCCGACACCGCGACGCGGACGATCCTGGGCTTCGGCGGCACGACGACGGCGACGCGGCGGATGCTGACCCGCTTCGTCTCGGCTGGTGCCAACTACGCCGGCGCGCGCGTCGGCGACGGCAGCAGCTTCGGCGATGCCGTCGGGACGGGCGGCACTTTCGACGGCCGCCGCATCGTGGTGGCGAAGATCGGAGCAGCGACGACGACACTGGCGGTCGATGGGATTCCCGGCACGTCGGGCGGCTCGGTCGTTCCCGCGACAGGCACGACGGGCAGCGTCTCGCTGGGGTCCAGCGGCACCGGCGGCAATTTCTTCAATGGCCGTGTCAACAGCGTGCTCGTCACCGCACCGCTCGCGGCCGGCGACGAGGCGAGGCTGCTGGCCTATCTCGCGGGGAGGAAGTGATGGCGAATCGTCTTGTCGTCTTTCCCGCCGGCCGCCGCGCGAGCGCGTTGGCCTATCGGGACTGGTGCAACGCGCAATGGGCCGGGCGCGATGGCGGAGACTTCGCCTATCTCCGCAACGACGCGGCCGGGCGTTGGGTCGTTCCCTATCTCGGGCCGCCCTTTGCCTGGCAGGCGAAACTCCTGGCAGAGCCGGACGGCGGCGCGGCGATGCGCGACGGCGGCGAGACCGTCGATGCCGTCGCCTGGCCGGCCGAGGCCTGACCATGGATCCGACCAGGGCCGCGGAGCAGCTCGGCACCGGCAGCACGCAGGTCGTGCTGGCCGTGATCGTCGTCGCGCTGGCGCTCGGCCTGTGGGTCGCCATGCGGGCGCTGCTCGACTCCTACAAGGACCGTATCGCCGAGACGCGCGAGACGCTGAAGCAGAGCTCGGCCGACACACGCCTCGTCACCGAGGCGCTGCGCGACATGAAGAACACGATCGACCTGGCGCTCGCGGCGCTGAAGGCGAGGGCGTGATGCTGTGGAAGAAGGACCGCGAGGAGATCGAGCGCCTGCGGCGCCAGAACGAGCAGGACACGCGCGAACGCGAAGCCGCGCGGCTCAACCTCCAGCTCGCGCTGCGTCGCCTCTCGCTGCAGCTCGGCCTACCGGTCGAACGCGGCATGGCGTCGATCGCCCAGGATCTCGCGGGCAAGCGGAAGGGCGGATGATGGCCGGCTGGCTGGTGCACAACCTCTCGGAATTGCTGGCCTGCCTGTGCGGCGCCGGCCTGCTGGCGGCGGCCCTGCGCTGGCGCGAGGCGGTGCGCCGCGACCTTCTGCTCTGCTTCGCGCTGTTCCTCGCCGGCACGCTGGTCCGCGAATTCGTGGTCTGGCGCTACGGGATCGGCCCATGGCCCGACGCGGCGCTGCATGCCTCCGCGCTGGGACGGCTGGTCCAGGTGGTGGGAGGCCTCCTGTTCGTCCGCGCGGCGATGCGCGAGCGCTGCGGCGAATGGGGCTGGCTGGCGGTGCTCGCCGCCGCCCTGCTTGCCGCGGCCCTGGCGTGAGGGGAGGGGTGATGATCGACCGCGACCGATTCTTCCCCAGGGTCCGGACGGCGCCATTCGAGGGCCGCATCAGCCGCAGCCAGCTCGCCGGCATGGAGGCGATCCTGCGCGAGTGGGGCGCGCGCAAGCCGGGCGGCGATCTTCGCTGGCTGGCCTACATGCTGGCGACGACCTTCCACGAGACCGACCGCACCATGCAGCCGATCGAGGAATATGGCCGGGGCAGGGGGCGGGCCTATGGCGTGCCGGATCCGATCACCGGCCAGGCCTATTTCGGCCGCGGCTACGTGCAGCTCACGTGGAAGGCGAACTATCAGAAAATGAGCGGGCTGGTCGGCGTCGATCTCGTCCACGAGCCCGCCCGTGCGCTGGAGCCGGCCATCGCCGCCGCGATCCTGTTCGAGGGCATGGAGGGCGGGCTGTTCACCGGGGTCGGGTTGCCGCGCTATTTCGGCGCCGCGACCGACGATCCGCGCAATGCGCGCCGCATCATCAACGGAATGGATCGCGCCGACGAGATCGCCGCGATCCACCGCGCCTTCCTGGAGGCGCTGTCGTGAACAGGTTCCTGCTTCCCGGCCTGCTGGCGGTGGGTCTCGTCGTCGCCGGACTCTTCTTCCTGCTGCGCGCGGCATGGGCCGAGAACGGCCGGCTGGAGGGGCGCCTCGCCGCGGCCGACGCCGTGATCGCACAGCGCGAGCGCGATGCGCGGGAGAACGCGCGGGTGGTGGCGCTGCTCGCCGACCGGCTCAGGGACACCGAAACCAAGGTCATCACCGTCACGGAGAGGATCCATGCTGCCCCGATCACGCGCGAGTGCGCTCAGTCTCCTGCCATGCGCGCTGCTTCTGACGGCGTGCGCGCCCTCCTTCGTGGCGGTGAAACCCGAGATCGCGCCCAGCCTGCTGCTTCCGTGCGATGACCCGGTGCTCGCCCCCGAAGATCCGTCGGACAACGACCTCGCGGCCGAGCGCGTGCGGGTCGCGCGGGCCTATGTCGACTGCCGCGACCGGCACGCGGCGCTGGTGGAAAGGGTGAAGTAGATGGCGAGCGATATCGACATCGCCAACATGGCGCTCTCGCGGCTGGGGACACGCGCGACCATCGCCGATTTCGGCGAGAACAGCGCGGAGGCACGCGCCGTCAACACCTGGTACGCGATCGTGCGCGACGACCTGGTCGGCAAGATCGACTGGTCGTTCGCCCGGGTCTACCAGCAGCTTGCGCAGAGCGGCACGCCGCCGGCGCGTTGGACCTACAGCTACGCCTACCCGTCGGACTGTCTCAAGATGTGGCGGCTCGATCGCGGCACCACCGCCGCCGGCGCGCCGATCCCCTTCGAGGTCGCCTCGTCGGGCGGCACGCGCTTCCTGTTCTGCAACGAATCGCCCGCGCTCGCGGTCTATTCGCAGCGCGTGACCGACGCGAACCGCTTCCCTCCGTCCTTCACGCGCGCGCTCGCCGACGGGCTTGCCGCCGCCATTGCCTATCCGATCACCCAGAAACAGGAGGTGGCGCAGCTCCTCGAGCAGCGCGCCAAGGCGCGGATCGAGGAGGCGATGGCCGAGGCGGTGAACGAGCAGATGTCGGGCGCTGCGACGCCGCCGCCGGAGACGATGGCCGCGCGCGGGTACGACCAGCTGGTCGATCCCGCGCTGCGCAACGGACCGGAGGCCTGACATGCCGGTCCCGGTCGTCCTCCCGAGCTTTGCCGCGGGCGAGCTCTCTCCCGCATTGCATGGCCGCGTCGATCTCGCGAAGTACCAGGTCGGGCTGGCGACATGCCTCAACTGGTTCGTCCATCCGTTCGGCGGCATCAGCACCCGCGCCGGCACCGCCTTCGTCGGCGAGGCCTGCGACGCCGGGCAGCGCAGCCGCCTGATCCCGTTCCAGTTCAACACCGTCCAGACCTACGTGCTGGAGTTCGCCGACCAGAAGATGCGGGTCATCAAGGACAGTGGCTACGTCCTGGAGGCCGCGGCGACCATTGCGGGCATCACCAACGCGAACCCCGGCGTGGTCTCGTTCTCCGCCGCGCACGGCTGGACGACCGGCGACGATATCTGGCTGGAGGGTATCTCCGGCATGGGGCAGCTCAACCGCCGGCGGGCGCGCGTCACGGTCCTGTCGGGAAGCGCGGTCTCCATCGGCATCGACACCACGGCCTACGATGTCTGGACCTCGGGCGGGACCGGCGCACGCATCTATACCGTCTCGACGCCCTACCTGACGGCGGACCTGCCGCTGCTGAAATACGTGCAGAGCGCCGACACGATGACGCTCACGCACCCGAGCCATGCGCCGCGCAACCTGACGCGCACCGGGCATACCGCGTGGACCCTGGCGGCGATCACCTACGCGCCGGCGCAGGTGCCGCCGACCGGCCTCGCCACCACCGCGCCGGGCAGCGGCTACGACTATGTCGTGACGGCGGTGAACGACGAGACGGGCGAGGAGAGCCTGGCGTCGGGCTCGGTGTCCTCGAACGTGCAGACCTCGAAGATCACTTGGACCGACGCGGCGGGCTCGACCAACTACAACGTCTATAAGAAAAGGAACGGGGTGTACGGGCTGATCGGCACTGCCGGTGTGGGCGCGTCGGGATTCACCGACAGCACCATCAACCCCGACACGACCGACACGCCGCCGCAGGCCAAGAACCCGTTCGATGCCCCGGACAAGTACCCCGGCTGCTCGACCTACCACGAGGGGCGGCAATGGTATGCCCGCACCAACCAGAAGCCGCAGACGCTCTATGGCTCAACATCGGCCGCGTTCAACAACATGAACACGTCGAGCCCGACCAAGGACAGCGACGCGATCACCCGCACCATCGCCAGTCGCGAGGTCAACGAGATCCGCTTCCTGCTCAGCCTCAACGAGCTGCTGGTGTTCACGTCCGGCGCCGTCTGGAAGGCCTCGGCCGGCAACCAGGACGTCATCACCCCGGCCAATTGCGCGGTGAAGCCGCAGAGTTACGAAGGCGTCGCCCAGATTCCGCCGCTCGCCACCGAGACTTCGGTCCTCTACGTCACGGCCTCGGGCCGGCGCGTGCGCGACGTCGCCTACAAGTTCGCGACCGACAGTTTCCAAGGCGACAATTTGTCGGTCCTGGCGCAGCACCTGTTCGACGGCCGGCAGATCGAGGAATGGGCCTACGCGCGCGATCCCGACTCGCTCGTGTGGTGCGTGCGCGACGACGGCGCCTTGCTGTGCATGACCTACCTCAAGGAGCACGATGTCTATGCCTGGTCGCGGCACGTCACCGACGGCGCGGTCGAGAGCGTCTGCGCGGTGCAGGAAGACAGTGCGAGCGTGCTCTATCTCGCCGTGCGCCGCACCGTGGGCGGACAGACGGTGCGCCATGTCGAGCGCATGATGCCGCGGCGGTTCGACGACGTGTTCGCAGCCTGGTGCGTCGACGACGGCTTGCGGCGAGACGGCTGGAACGGCGATCCGGCGAAGAGCCTGGCCATCGCCGGCACAAGCTGGAATGCCGGCGACACGGTGACTCTCTCGGCCGCCGGGCACGCTCCGTTCACGGCAGGCTCGGTCGGACAGAAATACATCCTTCGCAGCGGCGAGCATCAGGCGACGGTCACGGTCGTCGCCTTCGGCACCGCGACGAGCGTGTCGGCGACACTCGACATCGCCCCGCATAGCAACCTGCAGGCCGTTGCCGTGGCCGACTGGGCGTCGGCGACCTCCGTGCTCGATGGGCTGTGGCATCTCGAGGGGCGCGAGGTGGCGATCCTGGCCGATGGGTCGGTCCAGCCCCGCGCGACGGTGGCCGGCGGCCGTGTGACGATCCCGCGCGCATCGGGACGGCTGGTGGCCGGGCTGCCGTATGTCTGCGACGCCGAGACTCTCGACATCGAGTACGGCCAGCCGACGCTGCAGGGGCGGCGCAAGCGCGTCGGCGACCTCGTGTTGCGCGTGAAGGACACGCGCGGTCTGGCGGCCGGCCCGACCAGAGATCGGCTCACCGAGATCAAGGAGCGCACCACGGAGCAGCCCGGCTATCCGACGCGCCTCACGACAGGCGACGAGCGGCTGCTGATCGATCCGTCATGGAATGCCAATGGCCGGGTGGTCATCCGCCAGGCCAATCCTCTTCCGGCGACCGTCGTCGCCGTGATCCCCACCCTCGACGCAGGCGAGTGACCGATGGCCCTGACCAATACCGACCGCAAGATCGTGCATGACGGCAACGGCGCCACGACGATCTTCCCGTTCTCCTTCCCGGTGCTCGATGCCGCTCATCTTTCGGTGCTCCTGACCGACGGCGGCGACGTGGAGACGACGCTGTCGCCGAGCCTCTATGGCGTGACGGGCATCGGGACGCTGACGGGCGGCGCCGTGACCTATCCGCTTGCGGGCAGTCCGCTCGCCGCCGGGAGCAAGCTCACGATCGTGCGCACGGTGCCGCTGTCGCAGACCACGGTGCTGTCGAACCAGGACGGCTACTATCCCGAGGTCGTCGAGAGGCGCTTCGATCTCGTCTACATGAAGATGCAGGAATTCTCCGAGCAGCTGTCCCGTGTCGTGCTCGGCAGCATCAGCGACCCGGCCACCGAGCAGGACAATCTCGCGCTGATCCAGTCGCTGCAGGCGCGTCTCGGCGGCTTCGACAAGCTGACGACCGCCGGCGATCTGCTCACCCATGACGGTACGTCCTATCAGCGCCTCGCGCGCGGAGGGACGGGGCAATATCTTGCCGTCAACGGCGGCGCTCTCGGATGGGTGACGCAACCCCTGCCGCACGGGACGATCTCGGGACTGGGCGGCGTCTGGGCATCCACGACATCGATCACGGTGAACGCCGGCCGCACCTACGACAACACGCGACTGAACTATCTCGCGCTCGCCTCGGCCCTGACGAAGACGATGGCGCCATGGGCGGCCGGCACTGCGGCAGGCGGGCTCGCCGATGCCGGCGCGATCGCCAACAATGCAACGTATCACTTCCATCTGATGCGCCGGCCCGACACCGGCACCGTCGACATCTGCTTCTCGGCAAACGTGACCACCCCGCCAACCGGCGGCTCCAACCCCGTGCCCGCCGCCTACACCCAGTTCCGGCGGATATTCTCCGCAAGAACGAATGGCTCGGGGCAGTGGCTGGCGTTTGTGCAGCTTGGGGATTTCTTTTGGATCACACAGACGCTTGATTTTTCCGCTAGCGGTACAAGCGCGATAACCCTGCGCGCGCTGTCTGTGCCAGCTGGGATTGTTGTGTTGCCGATCCTTACACCTTACGGAAACAGTGTGAACAACAACTCTTCCAATCTTCTGGTCGCGCCGGCGTCAAATTCTTCAGTGTCGCAGACAGCGATGATTACGAACAATGGAAATACATCTCAGGTTGTGTCGCTGAACTCTCAGTTCATTGGCCCTCCGACAAATACTAGCGCCCAGATTTACATGGCTGTCCCCACGATCGGTACGCAGTTGGTAGTCTACACAAATGGTTGGGTAGATCGCAGAGGCCAAGACGAAGTGTAATGGGATACTATCCTTCAATTTCGAAATTTAAGTGCCCAAATAGATTGGCACTTCCTCGATACGCGCTTGCGCACGCTTTCGCTGGTGATGAAAATGAGCTTCTTGCTCTGCTGAGAGTCTCGGATTTGTTGGAGGCTCGAGCAATCACCGTATTGCCTTCTATTGGCTTGCTCGAGAGCATTCAAAGCTCTGAAGAATCCTGGACGGCGCGCGACGCTTCTGGTCGCATCATTGCGATGACGGGCATTGGGCCGGCGACGCTGATCGGCGATGTCGGCATCCCCTGGTTGATGGGGACGGATCTGGTCGATGCCCACAAGCGTGCTTTCCTGTGCGAGAGCCGGCGGATGGTCGGGGAATGGCAGAAGCGTTACCCGGTGCTGCGCAACCTCGTCGACGCGCGGTACACGAAGGCGCTGCGCTGGCTGACGTGGCTCGGCTTCACGCTCGGTCCGCCCCGGCCTTATGGGCGCGGCATCTTCCGGCTAGCCGAGCGGGTGGAGCCATGAAGATCGCGGCGTCGGCTGTTCGCGACATCGTCGGGGATCCGGACTTTACCAGCCTGGCGGCCGAGTATGCCGAAGAATGTGCCGTGCCGGGCTTGCCGCTGATGGCGCCGCGCATGGAGGCGTATCGCCATCTCGAGGCGGCCGGGATCCTGCACAGCTTCGCGGCGCGCAAGGACGGCGTGCTCGCCGGGTTCATCTCGGTGCTGCTGACCGTGCTGCCCCACTACGGCGTGGGCGCCGCGGTCGCCGAGACATTTTTCGTGGGGCAGGCGCATCGTGCGAGCCGGGCAGGGCTGGGACTGCTCCGTGCGGCTGAACAAAAGACTCGCGATGCCGGGGCTGCGGGCCTTCTGGTCAGCGCGCCCTATGGCGGCCGGCTGTTCGAGCTGCTGCCTCTTCGCGGCTACGCGGAAACCAACCGCATCTTTTTCAAGAGGGCCAGCGATGCCTGAGGAATTGCATCCGCCCGTCATGCCGGAGGCCCGACTGCCGGCGCGATCGTCGGGCACCGTCATCCCTCCCATGGACGCGCGGACCATCGCCCGCGTGCGGCAGCTAGAGGACGGTCTTCTGCGCCTGCCGCAGGTGCCCATTCCTACCGAGCACGTGCTGCATGCCGGCCTCTATGCCCGCACGGTCACCATCCCGGCCGGCGTCGTCGTCACGGGCGTGCTGGTGAAGCGGGCGACGCTGTTGATCGCGCAGGGCGACGTCGTCGTTTTTGTCGGAGGCGGTATCGGCCAGGCAGCGCCGTGCGAGGACGTGAGCAGTGCAGGAAAAATGAGGCTGTCCGGATACAACGTCGTGCCGGCAGCGGCTGGTCGCAAGCAGGCGTTCCTGGCCGAAAGCGAGGTTCGCCTGACAATGGTCTTCCCGACCGCGGCGGCGACGATCGAGGCCGCCGAAGCCGAGTTCACCGACGAGGTGGAAGCGCTTGCCTCGCGCCGGCCGGCCCCGGCGCTCGATCCCCAACCTCTCACCGAAGGAGTCTGACATGTCCGGCGTCGCGGCTGCCACTTCGCTTGCCTTCACCGCAGTCGGTGCGGCGAGCTCGTTCGCAGGCAAGATCCAGGAAGAAAACGTCAAACAGCAACAGGCCGATTTCCAGCGGGCCAACTATGTCTACCAGCAGCAGGTTGCACTCCAGAATGCCGCGCTGGCGGAGCGGCAGGCCAACGACGCGCTTGCGCGTGGGCAGGCGGCGGAGGAGAAGCGCCGGATACAGATGCAGCAGCAGCTCGGCACGCTGCAGGCGGCCCTCGCCGCGCAGGGCACCGACCTGGAAGGCAGCCCGCTCGATCTGCTCGGCGATGTGGCGGAAGTGGGCGAGCTCGACGCCCGCACGATCCGCGCCAACGCCGAGCGCGAGGCCTACGGCTACCGAATCCAGGCGCTCGGCCACACCAACGAGGCGACACTCAAGGCGGCCTCGGCGGCGAATTCCTACTATTCGCCCAACTATCTCGGCGCGGCCGGTTCGCTGTTGGGGGATGCTGCAGGACTTGGCGAGAAATGGCTGAAGCTGAAGCCCCATGTGAAGGAGCTGTTCGCTTCGTCGAGTCCCCCGCCTGCCGCTGCTCCGGCTCGAATCAACTGACGGGAGACATCTATGGTCGTCATCAAGACCAACGTCGAGCCGACGGTCGCATTGAACCCATTGCCGGGCGGCACCCTACCGGCGGGCGAGGTGAAGCCATCGCCGAATCCGGACTCCTACGCCAAGGCGCTGGGTGACTTCGGCGCCGGCCTGAAGAAGGCAGGCGGCAGCCTGGAGAGCATCGTCGAGACCTTGCAAAAGGAACGGGCCGCAACGACAGCGACCGAGGGCGAAAATGCGATCCGCGATGGCACGCGAGACGCGATCTACACCGGCCCGGACGCTTTCATGGCGAAGAAAGGAAAGGATGCCGTCGAGGCACTACCGAACATGCTGAAGATGGTGGATGAGACGTATGCCCAGTTCATGGCCACGGTACCGGCCGGGCAGGAGAAGGAGGTGCGGGCGAGGACCGAGGCCGTAGCCAAAGAATTGAAAACGGCCCTCATCAAGCATGCGGCGAATGAGAATGTGACAACCCGCCCGCAACAGGCGCAGGCGGCCGCCGTCGCGACAGCGAAACGCGGGGCGGCGGCAGCGCCCGGCGACCCGCAGAACGTCCTCGATAACTACGATCGCGGCCTTGCTGCCAAGTTTCGCGAGTTGAAGGAGAAGTATGGGAGCAATCCGGACCGTGCTGTCATCGACCGTGAGATCGGGAACTTCAACAGCCAGTTCACGCGAGAGGTCATCGACGCGTCGAATGAGAAGGGTATGCCGCATACTCTGCGGGCATTGAACGAGGTGGGGAAATATTGGCGCCCGGTACAGAAAGATCCTCTTGCGGCACTGGTTAAGGCCTGCCTAGAGCGCGGTACGAATGCTACCCGCACTATTCCGCCGACTCCACCAGTGTAAGCGCGCTGATCGAGAACCTCGTTCTGCGATGTTAATCCGAACACAGTGTTGAGCCGTCCTTCGGAGAATTAGCTATGTCTCTTGAAGAAGTACCGAACTTCCAACCCAGCTTCACCCACGCTCGCCAATCCGTCCTGGCGCGAGACGATGTTTCTCCGGAGGTGCGCGACACCGCGCTGGCGATGATCGACCGCGACGAGTCGGAGCAAGTGGCGCGTCGCAAGGCGGGTATCGCGATCCTCGACCTGACGGCGCATGAGACATTCGCGCAGGGGAGCGTCGATCCATCGGCGCTGACACCGGCCACGCTCGCGTCCTTTTCCGTGGAAGCGGAGCGGCTCGGCGACGAGGAGAGGCGCGTGCGCTATCGCGAAGTGGCGCTGAACAGCTCCCTGCTGCGCGATATCCTTGCCGCGATGCCGACGCGGCAGGCGGCTGCGCTGCGCGAGATGGCGGCGCGCCTTCCGCCTTCCGGGGAGATCCCGTCGGCGGTCGGCGAGCGGGCGGTGGAGCCCGGCGACAGTGCACTCGAGCGGCTGAAGGCAGACCTCGCCGCCGGACACGATCCGGAGGCGGTGGGGGGCGAGATCCTCGCGACCGCGCGGGCGTTCGCCGCGTCGGGACGGGCGGCTCCGGCGAAGGAACTTGCGCGGATGTTCCGGTCGGCGGTCGGCATGGCCGAAGAGCGGGAGCCGGATACGTCCCAACGGGCGGCGATCGTGCAGGCGATCCTGTCGGACCTCGACCGCGCGGTTCGCCATGGCGAGGGTATGGCGGGGCGGGCAGCGACGTTCGACGTCCTGCGCCAGGCCGTGGCGCGGCAGCAGGCGAGTTTTGCCGACGATGCGTTTGCGGCCGGCGCCACCCTCTACCCGGAACTGGGTCCACCGGCGCCCGTCGACTGGAGCCAGCCGCCCGAGAAGCTGGTGCCGTCCTTCGTCCAGCGCGCACATCAGGCCATCCGGATCTCCGAGCGGCGCGAGGGGGCGCCGGTGATCCCGTTCACCCAGAAAGAGATCGCTACTTTGCGGGACCAGCTCGATCAGTTCCCGCCGGAGCGACAGGCGCCCTTGCTCCAGGCTTTGGCGAGGCTGCCAGGTGGGTTCGTGGCCGGCGTCGCGCAGGCCATCGCCGGCCCGGAGTCGATGGGCGACGCGCAGTCGAACGCCCTGGCCGCGGCCCTGTCCTTTTTCGCGCAAGGCACCTCGGCCTCCGCGCGGGTTGCCGGACAGGTTCTGCGCGGGGCCAGGCTGTTGCGCGACGGCGTCAGGGGACACCAAGCGGCAGTCATGACGTCGCCGGAAGCGCTCGAACTCATTGAAACGATGGGTGTCACGGCGGCAGAAACCCGCGATCTGTCGCCCGCAATCGCCGACACCATAGAGGCATTGTACCTGTACCGTATGCACAGTGCCGGTCGGGCCGGATCAACGGTCAATTTGGCGACTCTACGGCTCGTAGTCCAAAATATCCTTGGGCTATCGCCGCTTCGAAGTCTCCAATCTCAATGACAGGGGGCTCCGACATTTTGCTGAAAGGTCGTTGCTCTTCATGAAGTCGTGCTATCAGTCGCAGATGTTCATTTACGCAACTGGTAGCAGTCTCAAGCAATTGATGGACGGCAGTGTCGCGGCCGCGCGTTATGACGAATGGCTTGAGAGTTGGATGTGTGCGGCCGTAGGCCGAGAAATCGATGCATTGCGGCCGCGCCGCACTCTCGATTTGGATTGGGGATCTGGTCTGCGGAGCTATCGCGAAAGAAATCATTCATCAGAAAATAGTTTGCGTACTATTCCGATAGAGGATTTGCCTTCTATGCCTCGGAATGAGTTTGATCTTGTAATTGCGGCCTCATTTCAGCGTGAAGAGTGTTTTTCGCCTCCCGATCCAGCCAATGCTTTTTCGGTCATTGAAAACCTTGCGGGTGCGGCGAGGCTGGTGGCTCCAGGTGGCCGGCTTGTCTACAGTTACCTCTATCCATTTTTCGATGATCAGACCTCTACGCTCTTTCAAATTCTTGAGCCTGCAGCAATCTACCGAAGCTTGTTGTTGCGTGGTCTCCAAACCGTTGGTGACCAACTACCTACTGCCAACCGCATTCACGCCTATCATGACCCGGACACGTTGTTTGTTCACCAGCGTGTGGTGGTTCCGGTTTTTGGGTAGGCATCTGCGCGTAGCGCGTGTATTCGCAACGCTTCAGCGTCCAGACCATCGGCCGCCCAATCCAGCGTCGCATCGAAGCTGGAAGTTCTGGCAGCGGCTTTCGCAAGATTAGGTAGCTACTATGTTCGATTGGGCGCGGGGTTCGATGTGGCTGAAGCTCATCGAGGAAAATGTATTTCGAGCAGATTGGGAAAAGGAGCATGGTGACTGGCTGAAGACATGGAGCATTCCATGGTTTCTCGGCTCAATTGATCTCAAGGCCGGTATTTCCATGCTCGATGTCGGTTCAGGCGTTCCTTATACGGCTCAGAGACTCGTTTCCACGTTCGGCTGTAGTGTGGACGCGCTAGATGCAGCTCCGCAAGATAACCAGGGGCCGTCAGCTTTTGGATTGCCGGATCGTGTACACGACAGCTATCCAGATATCAGGGTGCACTACGGGTTTGCTGGCGACGATGTTCTGCCATCCGACAGTTACGATGTCGTCTATTGTAATTCGGTCATTGAGCACACTTACGATCGACATGACGTCATGGATCCGTCGCGGCCGTTGGCTCATATCAACGTGTTGCGTGATCTCGTTCGCATGGTTCGGCCAGGAGGGCTGCTGTTGCTGAACTGGGATATCTATCTAACAGGCGTCCCTCACTTTCTTGGTTGGGAGTTCGAAGCAGATCTCTGGCTTCTGCTGCATTGTGGTATGCGACTTGCTGACCCGCGCCGTAGGGTCAGAAGCGCCCGCTATATTTACGACCATCCTGATACTTTGACCTTCTCGCCAGAGGTAGTCTTGCCTTACGCGGCGCCTTTTTTACCGAAGGCAGTTTCCGTAAATGCTATTCTGATGAAGCCGAATGGAGAGCAGCGGGTAAAGCTATTCCCGAATGCTCGTCTCGACGAACATTATTTTCCGGGGCCCGAGACTGTTGCAAATGACGGCTGCTGCGAAATGACAGGCCCAAGTACAGGCGAGATCGACGCGCGTTTTCGCGCCTACATGGCCAGACTTGAGGGGGCCTTAGGCGGGCCGATTTACCAAAGAGACTGATCCAGCGTTTGTAGAAGGTTCCTCACATTGTGCTTGAGGGCCACTTGCCACTGGCCCCCGAAATGTCACACACTCCGCACAGCGTCGACCTAGAGTTGCAAAGTGCCGGGGGGCACGGAGGGGGTCGAAATGGAGCAACTCGTTTATCCTGTCGTGACGGCGCTGGAGTTCCTCGTGATGATGACGGGGGTGGTGCTCATGCTGGCGCACAACGAAGAGCCATTCGATACATCGGACCACGATTTCCGCTGACTGCCGGCCAAGTACGGCGCGAACGCCGGTTTGACGGGAAGTCTGTTCCGCTCTTCGAGAGTTTAGACCTAGGTTTTGCCTTCGTGCGAACGCCGGTCGTGGCGTCGCGCCAGTTGTTCGTCACACCGGCTTTTCGATGCTTATCAGCGCCTGCCGGATCTGGGCGGCGGCGGCGGGCCACCGGCGCATCGCCTCGTCCGCCGTCATCACCTCGGTCTCCGGCGCGTCGGGCTTCTTGTAGATGACCTCGCCGTCGCCGGTCACCTCGAGTGCCCCGTCTTGGCCGGCCATCACGATATTCGTCGCCATCTATTCCTCCGTGGATCTGGTGCGCTTTGCGGGCGTGCGAAGAAAGAACGTGCGTCCCGCCATGCTGTTGCGTCGCAGCAGCTCGACTCCGTCCGTCGGGCTCCATGCTCGCGCGTCCGCCGGAGGGGAAGCCAGTCAATCGGGGCCGGCGTGCGGCCGGGTGTCGGGCCGCGGCCTTGCGTGGGACGGCCGGCGGCCTGTCAGGCCATTCTGCAGAAGCCGGTGTCAGCCGGCGGCCGCAGCGCTACCGGCGGGCTCACGCGCCTGGTGACTGCCCGACCGGTGGCTTTCCGCCAGCCAACTGCTAAACATCGCATCCTCCGGATGTGTTTGAGCAGGGACTTAAATGGCGCTCTATTGGACCATCGATCCGGCAGAGGGCCTCGTCTCCGTGGTCGCCGACGGCGCGGTCACCGGCGCGGACATCGACCGCTTCCTCGCCGATCTCGATGCCTGCGGCGCCCATGGCTTCCCGAAGGTCGGGAACGCGCTAAGGGCCGATGCCGCCACGGTGTCGTCCGAGGTGCTGGACCTCGCCGTCAGGTTCCGCGAGCGTGCGGCCGCCGTCGCGCCGGGGCCCATTGCCCTCGTGCTCGGCGCAGAGGTCTTCCGGGCGTTCGGCCCGCTCGTCGGTGCCCTCGCGGCCGCCGACCGGCCGGTCCGGGTGTTCGACGATCCTGTCCGGGCACGCAACTGGCTGGAGACCTGTCGCAAGCTCGGCGGCGGCGAGGCGGGGATACCGCAAGCTCTCCAGCTTCCATGAGCTCTTGGCCCGGACGCGCAGGGCGGCGGACGGTGCCGGGCGCGCCGGATGGCTCGTAGGCGTGGGCGAGGGGACAAGGATGCTGCGGAACCTGCTGGCCGGCCTGACAGCGCTCGCGGTCGGAGGGAGTACCTTGCCGGCGCCTCTCGCGGCGGCCGGCCTGGACGATCTTCTGAAGAGTTTCGACGAAGCCCGCATCGGCCAGCCCCCCGACGTGGCGGCGTGGATGGACCGGGCGCTGGGCTGCTGGCACTTCGCCGGCGAGGAACCCTACGATGCACGACGCCGCGCGGAGATCGAGGCGGCGCTGAGGACGCTATGCTGTGCGAGCCTCAAGGCGGATGCGGCAGAACTGGCCCGGCGCCATGCCGGCGCACCCGGCGCTCTGCGCGGGCTGGACGCCGGCCTCGCGCTTCAGTGACGGCGGATTACGTGCAACGGCGCGGCGAAGGATGACCCGATCCGGCCACGGCGCCGGCAGCCGCTAGACGGTCTTCAGGAAGCTGGAGCGGGCACGCTTCAGCGTCGCCTGCAGCTTGTCCTGCTCTTCCTCCCAACGTTTCTGCTCCGCCGCCGCACGCCGGTCGAGCGCCGCGCGATCCGCCTCGATCCGGCGGGTGGCGGCCGCGTGGCGGTCGCGCGCGCGCTCCAGCGCGGCTTCGGCTGCCGAGATCGCGCGGTCGCGCTGCCGCCGGGCCTTCTGCAAGGCCTTCCGCTCGCGGGCTTCCGCCGCGGCGCGCCGCTTCTCCTCGCGCGCGAAATCCGCCATCGCCGCCCGGTCCGCCTCTGCCTTGCGCGATCCCGTGGGAGACTCACGGCGGCTTCGCGATGGCGGCACTTTGCGTGCACGCGAAGGTTTGGGCCGTTTGTGACCCCGCCGGGCCGTCGCACCGCCCAGCGAGGACGGGAGCTCGGCGTCCTCGGCGAAGGCTCCCTTCGAGCCGACCGGCCGGCGCAGCACGACGCCCGGCTTCTTCAGTGTCGCCGCGACGATCGCGGCATTGTCGGTCTCGCGCGCGAAGCCCTGGTGGAAGAGGTTGCTGCCGGCGCCCCACGCCTCGAGGGCTGCCTTCATCGACGGCGCCGCGACGGCGAGGTCGAAGAAGCCGGCGGAGGTCGTGTATGTCTTCAGTCGTCTCGCCATGATCCGCGCCGGTGTTCTCGGTGTTCGTTCCGTCGGGGCGCGCAGCCTGCCGAACGGCGCGCCCTATGTCACCGTCCGGCCGGCCCAGGATTCGCGCGGGCCAAGGGAACAAATGTCGCCGACCGCCTTTGCCGAAGCGAGGAGAAGGTGACCATGAAGACGACCAACGGGACGGCGAACGACCAGGAGCGAAAGGCGCTGGCCAAGCTCGGAGATGCGCGGCGACAGGCTTCCGCCCGCGACCGGCTGCGGCGGCAGGCGAGGGAAACCCCGCATCCGCCGGGCGCGATGCTGCCGGCGGCGGGACGAGCCCGACCGAAGCCGCCGCGGGTCCCCTGACAACGAGACTACGCGAGACGGCGCAGCATGCCGCCGCGCACCGGCGAAGTCGATCCGGACCGCCATACCGGTGTCATCCCGTGCTGCGCCCCGTCTCGCGCGCGATCTCCAGATTGGAAAGCGCCTGGAGGATCTGCGCGGCGGCGTTCGGCCAGCGACGGATCGCGTCCTGCGGGGAGACGGTTTCCGTCTCCGACCCCTCCGCCTCGAAGACGATCTCGCCCTGCTCGCTCAGGAGGAGCGTTCCGCCATCGGTCGTGGCGATCTCTGTCGGCATGCGTTCCTCCTGAGCCGGTGAGTTCGTCCAACGCAGGTGGTCGGCCTCTGTTGCGACCAGTCTGCAGGCGCAGGTCTCTCCGACGAGGGATCGCCTTCTCGACCCTCCGGCACGCACCTCTAGCGCCGCGGATCGACCTTCCGGCCCGGCAGCTCGCGGTTCCGGTCGAGCTTGTCCAGCCGCTCCGCCAGACGGGCGCGGAGTTGACGGGCGCCCAGGCTTGGCAGTCCGACGGCGCCGCACTGCCGGCACCTGAATCGCCGTCCGGCGATCGGCCGGCTGCGCAGGGCCGGGTCCGTATCGTCGATCACGGCGCGATGCCCGCAACGCTGGCAGGTGACCTCGATCTCCAGCCCGGCGGCGGCAAGGTCGGAAAAGGTGCGGGGCGACGGCGGCGGCATGGGAGAGATATGGGAAGGGCCGAGGCCGGCCGCGAGTAGATTGCGGCTGGGCGAGCCCCCGCAGGCAGCCGCCGCGCGTCGCATTCCGGCTGAACCGTCCGACGGCGTCGGCGGCCCGCGCCCGGAAGGAAGCGTGCGATTGTCACGTTCGTTCCGGCAGGGCGGAGGTATAGTGCCGCCCTGGTCGAGAGCGGGGAAAATCCGGGTGAGTGCGTTAGCCGTCGCGGTATGTGTGGTCGTGCTGCTTGCCGCCAGCATCGGGACCGGCGTCCTGCTGCGCCACCGGCTGCCGGAAAAGCATCTTTCGGGCGACTCCAAGGATGTCATCAAGCTGGCCACGGCGTTGGTGGCCACCATGGCGGCGCTCGTGACCGCGCTTCTCTTCGCGTCGACGCGCGCCTCCTACGAGGCGACGCACAGCCAGGTCGGCCAGCTCACCGCCAACGTCGTCGAACTGGACCGGCTGCTGAAGGACTACGGGCCGGAGGGCATGCCGCTGCGGGTGGCGCTGCGCCAGGACATCGCGGCGATGATCCATACGATCTGGGAGCAGGAGGGCGGGCCTTCCGCTCAGGATATCGCGGCGGAGGCGCGGGTGGTGAGCCAGCTCCGCCAGCTCTCGCCCGGGACGCCGCTGCAGGCCGCGCTCCAGGCACGCGCCTCGGCGGTCAGCGCGGCGCTGGCCCAGATCCAGCTCGTCCTCTTTGCGCATCCGAGCGACGCCATCTCGCGCCCCTTCGTGATCGTCCTCGTGTTGTGGCTGTGCTTCATCTTCGGGACCTTCGCCATGTCGTCGGAGCCGAACCCGACCCTGCTGGCCGTGCTGTTCTTCTCGGCGCTGTCGGCGGCGGGCGCGATCTACCTCATCATCGAACTCGGCCAGCCCTTCGACGGGCTGATGCAGATCTCCAATGCCCCACTGCAAAATGCCCTTGCGCCACTGCCTTGAGCAGTGACGCCGTCGCGGTGCGGCGACCCCGCGCTCGCCCCCGGGCTTCTAGAGGGGCATCGACCGGCGCGGCGCGATCGGTTAGACGACGCCGCGATGGGCACGGAGATCGAGCGCAAGTTCCTGGTCGCGAACGAAGGCTGGCGGCAGGGCATCGTCCGCGAGGAGCATCTGCAGGACGGGCTCGTGGCGACGACCGGCGATCGCAAGGTGCGGATCCGGCGTTACGACGATCGCGCCACGATCACGATCAAGATCCGGCAGGGACCCGGCACCAATGCCGAGTTCGAGTACGCGATCCCGATGGAGGACGCGCGCGAATTGCTGGAGCGGTACTGCGACGGCAACGTGCTCGCCAAGACGCGTTACGTCGTGCGCCACGGCGAGGCGACCTGGCAGGTCGATGTCTATGAGGGCGTGCTGGCCGGGATCGTGCTCGCCGAGATCGAGCTGCCGAGCCTCGGGTATCCTGTCGAGATACCGCCCTGGGTGGGAAGCGAGGTCACGGGCGATCCGAGATACCGCAAGATCAACATGCTGAACGAGCGGCTGGCGCGCGGCTGAAGGGCCTTCGCGCTGACGGGCCGATCGCGCGACGTCACGCCGACGATGGCGCCAGCAGTTGCTCGATGACGCGGCGCAGCTTCTGGTCGGGCAGCGGCTTGGCGTGGACGGCGCAGGCCTCGAGCCCGGCAGGCAGTTGCACGGAGGTCGCGCCGGTATAGAAGGCAAAGGGGATGCCTCGGCGGACCAGCTCCCTCGCGAGATCGAAGCTGGTCTCGTGGCGGAGTGCGATATCGAGCAGCGCCGCATCCACGACCTGCTCGGCGACGAGGCGAAGCCCGGAGCGGCGGTCCCGGGCCGGACCAACCATGACGTGACCGAGATCCTCGATCAGCAGCCCGAGCGCCTCGCCGAGCACCCAATCCTCGTCGACCACGAGCACGCGTTTGGCGGCTGCGCCAGCCTTCGTTGTTTTGTTCATGAGATGATGAAGAAAGAACGCAACGGGGCCGGAACTGTTCCATGGCGCCGCGGGCGCGTGGCTGGCAGGCGCCGGCGCACGGTGGCAACTCGGCCAGACTGCCAGGCGATGCGCACACGCTGGCGTGTGCGACAGAAGGCTGGATGGCGACGACTGGATGGCGACGAGGAGATGTTCTGCCTTCGCCTCGGAGCGTCCCGCTCGACAAGGCTTCGGGCCGATCTCGGTGCTTGCGGTAGCGGTCGGTTCGTCGGTCGTCATCCGCCAATTGCCGAAAGACGGCGGCTCCCCTTGTCGCGCGATGGTGCGCCGTCCGTTGCCCCGCGCGATGCCGACCCGCCATCCACCGCGTCCCGACAGCTGAAGCGAGCGGACTCGTTCGCCGAGGTGGGCAGAGCTCTTTCCAACCAATTGACGGTCGAGCGGCCGTACGGCGCTGCGCGCGATTGAGTGCGCGCAGCGCAGGGCATGGGTTCTGTTGGTGTGAATCGGATCGTCACGCTGGGCGTTGCAGAGGCATACGTAGCCCCTTCGTCGTATCGCGAGCTGATCCTTGACCGCGGCCCCGCAGCACACTATCGCTCTTGCCATCGCCGGTCCTCTTTAGCGGAGGCCAAGAGGGAACGCCGTGCTGCCCGTAGGGCTAATCGGCGGCTATGCCCGTAGCTGTAAGCGGAAAGCAACCGTCCAGATGTCACTGGGCCTACCAACCCGGGAAGACGGACGGAAGCATCGACCCGCAAGCCAGAAGACCTGCCGGTGATAGCGTCGCTTTTCCGTTGGACGGGTACATCCACACGGGACGGTCTACCGAGCGGTGACGCGCCTGGAGCGAACCGTTGGGAGATCGTCAGATGACGTCGATCCGTGAAGTATTGTCTGTGTCCGGACCGTCCGGCGCAGTGTCCATCGAAGCCGATGCCGCGCACCTTCTGCGCTACGCCCATACCGTACCTGTCGTGCCGCCCGAGGTGCCGCCGGCGCCTTTGCCGACACCGACGCGCAACAGCACGCTGCCGTTTCGGCGCGGCGGCTTCTCCTGTCTCGTCGAGGCGCTCGACTATGCGGCGCAGGGCGAGACGGGCCTCAACTTCTTCGACGCGCGCGGGCGGCTGCAGCACCGGCTCGCCTATGCGGACCTGCAGGTCCAGGCGCGCCGCTTCGCGCGGCGTCTCGCCGGCGCGGGCATCCGGCCCGGCGAGCGGCTGGTGATCGTCGCGGCGACCTGGCCGGGCTTTTGCGTCGGCTTCTTCGGCGCGCAGTATGCCGGCGTGCTGGCGGTGCCCGTGCCGGTGCCGGTGGGAATCGGCGCCAAGGACAGCTATGTCGCGCAGCTCCACCGCCAGATCGCCGTATCCGGCGCCAGCGCGGTGCTGGCGCCCGACGAACTTGCGGGCTTCGCCGCCGAGGCCGCGGCCGGCACCTGGGCACGCCTGGTCGGATCGATGACGACGTTCGAGGCGCTGCCCGAGGCGGCGACCGATCCGGAGCCGCTGGGGGCGGGCGACCGCTGCTACATCCAGTATTCGTCGGGCAGCACGCGCGCGCCGGTTGGCGTCGACATCCTGCAGGACCGGCTGATGGCCAACATCGACGGCTCGATCGAACGGCAGGGGCTCGATGCCGACGACGCCGGCGTGAGCTGGCTGCCGCTCTATCACGACATGGGCCTGATCGGCTTCGTGCTGGCGCCGATGTGCGCCCAGAGGAGCGTCGATCTGCTGCCGCCCGGCGAGTTCGCGCGCCGTCCCTTGCAATGGCTGTCGCTGATCTCGCGCCGCCGCGCCACGATCACCTACAGCCCGTCCTTCGGCTACGATCTGGTGACGCGCCGCGCCGAGGGCCAGTCGCTCGACGGGCTCGACCTGTCCAGCCTCAAGCTGGCCGGCATCGGCGCCGACATGATCCAGCCCGACACGCTGCGGCGCTTCGCCGATGCCTTCGCCGGCGCGGGCTTCGATGCGCGCGCCTTCATGCCGAGCTACGGCATGGCCGAGCTGTGCGTCGGTTTCAGCTTCGCCGGCCGCTTCGAAGGCATGCGCACCGACCATGTGGGCGGGCGCGAGTTCGTGTCCTGCGGCCGGCCGATGGCAGGGCACCAATTCCAGGTGCGCGGGGAGGCCGGCTTGCCGCTTGCCGACCACCGCGTCGGCCGCATCTTCGTCCACGGGCCGAGCGTCATGCCGGGCTATTATCTCGACCAGGAGGCGACGGCGCGGGTGCTGTCGGACGGCTGGCTCGACACCGGCGACCTCGGCTACGCGCTCGACAGCGAACTGGTCGTCACGGGCAGGGCCAAGGACCTGATCATCGTCAACGGCCGCAACATCTGGCCGCAGGACATCGAATGGGCCGTCGAGGCGCTGCCGCGCCTGCGCCGCGGCGACGCCTGCGCCTTCTCCCTGCCGGCCGCCGACGCGACGACCGATACCGGCGCGGAAGAGGTGGTGGTGCTGGTCCAGGCCTATCCGGGCGACGAGGCCGAACACGAGACACTGGTCGGTCAGGTGCGACAGGCGGTGCGCGAGGTCGCCGGCGTGGTGGCGACGGTCGTGCTGGTGTCGCGCCGCGACGGCTTCCCCATGACGTCGTCGGGCAAGCTCAGCCGTTCGCGCGCCAAGGCCGATTTCGTCGCGGCCCGCGCCGAGCGGCCTACGGCGGCCGACTAGGATCGGCACTATCCGCGCGGCGTAACGGGCCGCCTCGCGAGGACGGGCGGGCCGGCGCCCGTCCGCGTCAGGGGCTGGCGGCGGCGGGATGCAGGGGGAAGTTCAGCTCGAAGCGCGTTTCGCGGTCGTCGGAGAACACTTCCAGCGTGCCGCCATGGCTGCGCGCGATCTCGGATGAGATGTAGAGGCCGAGCCCCAGGCCTGCATCCTTGAGCGGCAGGGTGCTGGAGAAGAACGGTTCGAACAGCCGCGGGATGGACTCCGGTGGGATCGGCGGACCCTGGTTGCTCACGGCGAACCGGAAGGAGCGATCCGAGGCCTCGGCACGGATAACGATGGGCGAGTTCGGCGCGCCGTGGAAGATCGCATTGCCGACCAGGTTCGAGCAGAGCTGGGCGATGCGGACATGGTCGCAGACCACCGGGTCGTCGAAAGCGAACTTCACTTCGAAGACGCGGCCGGGATTGGCGAACCGCAACTCGTCGATCACCTGTTCGAGCACGGGATGCAGGGCGGCGCTCTTCATCTCCGTCGTCAGGCCGCCGCCGAGCCGGCCGCGCGCGAAATCGAGCATGTCGCTCACCAGCGCAGACATGCGGCCGACGCTGCCTTCCATCGCCCGCAATATCTCCGGGTCGGGCGGTTGTTTCTCGCGCCGCGAGAGCAGGCGGATGCCGGCCGCCACGTTGGCGAGCGGGTTGCGCAGATCGTGGCCCAGCACCGCGATGAATTGCTCGCGCAGGCCGCCGTCGCGTTTCTCCGTCGCGAGATCGGCCTGCGTCGCGACCAGGCGCCCCGTGGTCTCGAGGTGGCGTCCGATCAGTTCGGCGAACATGGTGAACGTGTCGACGACGAGCGGCGTGTTGAGCAGGTTCGGACGCGGATCGATGGCGCAGAGCGTCCCGAAGAAGCGGCCGTCCGAGAAGGTGATCGGCACGGAGATGTAGCTCTGGAAACCGTACATCGCCGGGGTGTGATGGCTGCGGAAGCGGCTGTCCTCGGCGACGTGGTCGATGACGACCGGCTGGCCATGCTGGCGGATCTCGTTGCAGATCGTGGTCTCGAGCTTGAGCTCGCCACCCGGCTTGAGCCCGAAATCGATCTCGTCCCTCACCGCGCAGGCGATCCAGCGCGTGTCCGTGACCCGGGCGACGGCGGCGAAGCCCATGCCGGTAAGCTTGCAGGCCGCTGCCAGCATGCTGGGCACCGTCCGCAGCTCGGCCACGGCGAGCAGGTCGTCGGAGATGTCCTTGTCCATGTCTCCATTATAGCAAAGTGCGCAAGCCGCCTCGTCGGCCCGGCAACCGGGAGGCGGCCGCTCCGACAGCCCGCCCCGTGTCCGGCAAGGGGGCTCGCGGAACGTTCGTTGTCCGGCCGGCCGCGGGACCGCGCGCGGACGGGCGGATCATTGCCCGGGCCGCGCTCTCAGAACGTCAGCCGCACCTGCAGGCCGAGCACGAGGGCGTTGGGGATCGTGGTCACGGCGTTGGGCTGCATCACGTACTGGACGTTCGGCATGACCGTCGACCAGGGCGTGACCTGGGCGCGGTAGTTGAGCTCGATGGTGGTCTCGGCGGACTGGACCGCGACCGAGCCCGGCACGGCGGCGTTGGCGGCGATCTGGGCGGCGACCAGCGGGCCGTTCACCCGCACCTGGTTGACGGCAAGGCCGATCGTGTCGTCGGGCCGGCCCTCGAACGTGCCCTTCTGCAGCAGGCCGGCCTGCCAGTAGGTCTGCAGCAGGGCTGTATTCGGGCCCGCATAGGCGAACACGGCGAAGGCGGTCAGGCCGCGGTCTGTGCCGGGTTGCGTGCGGTACAGCATCTGGTCGGCCTGGACATAGACGCCCCAGCGGCCGCGCTGGTTCGTCTGCGGCCCGCTGATCGGGGAGCCCTGGTAGAGCGCTTCAGATGTGTCGTAGTAACCGCCGATCCTGAGATTGGCGGGCAGGGCGGCGGGCCCGACCTTCGGGCTCCAGCCGATCTCGACCGGCACGATGATGCCCGTGGCCCCCGAGGTGCCGAGCTTGAAGCCGTTGGCCGGCAGCGACAGGGTGGGGTTGACCTCGTACACGCCCGACTGGACGTAGATCTCGTCGGTCAGCCACGCCTTCAGCCGGCCGCCCCAGCTTCCCGTCGGGAAGATGGTGAAGCCGCTGTTGATGACGATGGCGATCTGGCCGCAGAAGCCGTTGTTCTGGAAGTAGCAGTAGAGCGGCGAGCTAGCGAAATCGTCCGACGCATGGATCCAGCCCAGCTTGGCGTTGAGCCGGTTGGCGAACATCTCCTGCTCGTAGGAGAGCGCGGCGAGGCGCACGTTCTGGCCGCTGCCGAACACCTCCTGCACCGAAATGATGCTGCCGATCGAGGTCGCGGCGAGGCTCTGTCCGGCGCGCTCGGTGAACAGGATCTTTATTTTGCCACCGGAAAGACCGATCAGCTTGTCGAGATCAAGATCGAGGCCGGCATCGACCTGGTGGGTGTAGGCCGTGCCCTGGCGCAGCCCGCCCACCGGATTGTAGGCGCTTTCCGAGAGATAGCCGGCACGGACCGTGACGCCCTGCGCCTCGAGCGCGCTGCGCGTGCCGCCCCAGTCGCCGGTCATGTACTGGCCGCGCTCCCAGAACGGGCGGCCGGGGCTCGGCGGCTCGGCCAGCGCCGGCACGGCGCCGAGCAGGGCGACGGCGATGCCGCCGCCGGACAGGGCTGCCCCGAGAGTCCGCCAAAGGGAAAAGAATCTTGTCGGGTCGCGCAGGCTCGAAGCCAAATCCGTCACCGCCATGTTCGGCCTGGGCCGCGTCACGCGGCGACGCTTAACATCCCGGCGCAGGTGCGCAAAGCAGGACAGCTTGCGTCGGCTTCCTTACGAAGCGGCCCAGCCGCAGGCGGCGAGGAAACGCCGGGCGAGCTTCTCGTACGGCGTGTCGCCGCGCCGCGTCTCCAGCAGCGCGGCGCGCGCGTCGGGGATCGAGATCGTGGCCCGCATCGCCGGCCCGGCCGGGCAGGTCAGCATCTGCTCGACGGCGAAGCTGGTGCTGCGGCCGAAGCCGCGCAGCGGCTCGTGCAGTTCGTAGACCTGCTCGCTGTCGGAGAGCGGCCGGCCGAGGCACCGTTCGCCGCCCGTCACCTGCCAGAACTGCACGCCGCCGTCGGCGTCGCAGGTCATCTCCTCCATGATGTCGCTGCTGCGGAAGCCGACCGTCAGCCGCTCCGGGCACAGCTCGTAGGCGAGCACGTTCATGCCATTCTCGCCGGGATCGAGGATGCCTGTCTCGCAGGTCCGCACCGCGCCCGCCGGTATGCCGCCCCGTGGCGGGGACGCGGCGTTGGCTTCCGTGCGGGGCGCCTGGCCGGGCGCGGGGAGCACGGCGAGCGCGGCCAGGCCGGCGACCAGCCCCAGCGCCGCGGCGGAGAGGAGGCCCCTAGTCGGCATCGCCCGATGCCAGGGGGGCCGGCCCGGCCGGAGCGCCCGTCGCCTGCGGCGCCTCCTGTGGCGGCTCCTGCGATGGCGGCCGCACCGCGGCGCCGGGCGGCCCGGCCTCGGCATTGACCGGCGTCGCCACGCGCTTGCGGTCGATCTCGGCCATCGCCTGCCGGAAGCGCCGCAGTTCGCTGCCGGCGAGCCGCGTGCGCGGGCTGCGGGCGATGGCGAGCGGGTCGACCGGCTTGCCGGCCTGGTGCAGCTCGAAATGAAGGTGCGGGCCGGTCGACATGCCGGTGCTGCCGACGAAACCGATCACCTGGCCCTGGCGGATGCGGGCGCTGCGCCGCACGCCGGCGCCGATGCGCGACATGTGCGCGTAGCCGGTCGCCATGCCGTTGGCGTGGGCGATCTTGACCCAGTTGCCGTAGCCGCCCTTGCGCCCCGCCTCGACGACACGCCCGTCGCCGGCGGCCAGGATCGGCGTGCCCGGCGGCGCGGCGAAGTCGATGCCGGCATGGAGGCGGGAGAATTTCAGGATCGGGTGGCGCCTCATGCCGAAGCCGGAGGACACGCGGCTCATGTTGAGCGGTGTGCGCAGCAGCGCCTTGACGACGTTCTCGCCGTCCTCGTCGTAGAAGAACTCCTCGCCGTCGCTGGGCTTGAAGCGGTAGACGGCGAACTGCCGCGCGCCGCCGCCGGTCGTCAGCTCCGCCCACAGGAGCCGGCCGCCGTCGACCGCCTGGCCGTCCTCCGTCCAGGCGCGCTCGACCAGCACCTCGAACCGGTCGCCCTCCTTGATGTCGTGCTGGAAGTTCACGTCCCAGGAGAAGGCCTTGAGCATCTCCGCCAGCGCCTGCGGCGGGACGCCGGCCGCCTCCGCGCTGCCGACCACGGACCCCTCGATGGCGCCGGCGGCGCGCATCGTGTTTCTGACAATGTCGAAAACCTTCTGGTCGATGACAAGATCGCCGTCGTCGTTGCGTCCGACCGTCACTTCGCGGCGCGCCTCCGGGCGGATCGAGAGGGCCTGCAGCACGGGCGCGGGATCGGCGGACGCCGCGCCGGCGGCAGGCATCTCGTCCTCGCCCACGGCATCGCCTTCGCCCTGCACGGCGGGGGCCGGCGGCCGCAGCGTGACACGCAGGAGCTGGCCGACGGCGAGGCTGCGCAGCGGCACGTGCTTGCCGAGCAGGCTGGCGATCTCGCTCGCCTCGGTGGCGCCGACGCCCAGCTTGCCCAGCACGCGGGCCAGCGTGTCGCCCTTGCCGAGCTGCACGATCGTGGCTTCGGGAACGGTTTCGGGTGCCGCCGTCCCGGCTACTTCGGCCGGGGGAGTCACGGACGGATCGGCGGGGTCGGGCCTGTCGCGCTCCGCGGCCATCGGGTCGGCCTCGGGCGGCGTTGCCAGGGCGATTTCGACCGGCCCCTCGGTACCGCTTTCGGGGAACATGTCGAGCGGCCCCGCCGGACGCGCGGCGGCCAGATCCGTCACCGGCTCGCTCGTCTCGGCGCCCGGGAAGCGGAACAGCAGCAGGCCGAGCAGGGAGGCCGCGGCGAGGCTCGCGACACAGATATGGCGGATCGCGCGATGGGCGACCGGGGAAGACAGGGAGGGTGCCGGAGACGACGCGCCGGCGCGGGGGTAATCGGCGTCTGAGGAAGCAATAAGGTGCGATGAGCGGTGCTGATCTGGCATCAGGTCGCGTTCCCTTGGGGGCTGGAGCGCAGGGTCTGGTTATGGGCATCGACACCCGCCGTCGGCGCGGAACGGTGTCGTGCGGTGCGCGGCGCCGCGAGCCTCTCGGGACGGCGCTACGAGGCCGCGAAGATTCGGCAGAAATCTGGCGGCAATGTGATGCGCCGCCACGAAAGTCTGTGGACGAGCTGTGACCATCCCGCGCGCCCGGGGCGAGCCAGGGCGAGGCCTTGGCCGAGCGGCGTGGCCCGAGGCGCTGCATGGCATCGCGCCCCGGGTGCGCTATCCTCCTCGCACGGCTCGCGCAGGAGACCGTCACCAACAGGGAGGATCGGCGGATGCTTCGGACACTCGCCTCGGGTCTGGCCGCCGCGGCCATCGCGCTTGTCGGGGCCTATCTGCCCTCCGCGCGGGCCGATCCGTGCACCGCCGAGGTCGGGGCGGCGGGCGCCGGATGGACTACCGTGCCGCTGCCGGCGCCGGGCGCCGCTGCGCTGAGGGACATGGCGCATCTCCGTTGCGACGCCTGCCAGCCGCCGCTCTCGCTCCTGGTCGCGGCGGGGCCCGCGCCGTCCGCGCTCCGCGATGCGCCGCACGGCCGGCTCGGCGGGCTGGCGTGGGCGCGGGCGATGGTCGCCGACCCGGCGGCGCGGCAGGCGTTGCTGCAGAGCGTCGTGCGGTCCGAACTGCGCTCCTCGCCCGGCTGCCGCCTTGAAGGGGAGCCCGGCGAGGCCATCCAGATCGGCAACATGGGTTTCGTCGCCACGCCGATCCGCGCCGCGTGCAACGACGGCAGGTCGCAGCTCTCCGCCATCTTCTATTCGTCCTACGACCAGGCCTGCCTCTATCAGGTGCAGCTCGTATGGGAGGGGACCGGCCGGCTGCCTCCCGAGGCCGATGCGGCGGCGCGGCGCGTGCTGGAGACGATGCGGTTCGGACGCTGAAGGTCGCGCCGCCGGCGCGATCCTTCAGTGGACGAAGGTGTTGCGCACCCGCTTCGAGCGCAGGATGTAGAGCGTGCCGACGGCGGCGAAGGCGAGGTTGAGGGCGACCAGCACCAGCTCGACCGCCATGCCGTGCGGCTCCCGCAGGCGCGCCGCGGCCAGCGCGACGCCCGCGCTGTTCAGGCCCGCGATCAGCCAGACCTGGACCAGGAACATGCTCGGGAAGCGGCGTCGCTCCTTCACCAGCAGCACCGTGCAGTAGAGGACCAGGAGCGGCACCAGCACCTGCCCTACGATCTCGCCCAGCAGGAACGGGGTCCACGGGCCGCCATGCTCCATCACCGCGAAGGCCTGCCGGAAATGTTGCAGGACGTAGAGGATCTGGCCGATCAGAAGGACGATCAGCCAGCCGCCCAGTCCCGCGGGGCCGCGTTCCGTCACATGGCGCCTCCTTCCGTGCGAGTCCCGCGGGAAGGATATCGGGCGGCTCCCTTTCGGCAAGGAGGGTGACGTGGGGCCTGGATGTCCGGCGTAACCTCGTTGTCACGGCGGAAGGAAAGGATCACGCTTCGCGTTTCCGGGTGAACGATGCGGCGCCATCTTCCTGTCCTGCTTGTCCTTGCGCTGACCCAGATCACGGGCTGGGGCGCGGTCGGGATCCTGCCGGTGACGGCCCCGGCGGTCGCGGCATCGTTCGGTGCGTCGCTCCCGCCGGTGTTCGCCGGGACGTCGGTGATGTTCGTCGCGATGGGCCTCGCGGCGCCGTTCGCCGGCCGCGCCTTCCGCCGCATCGGTCCGCGCCGCGCGATGGCGGTCGGCGCGGGCGGGATCGCGGCGGGCCTGCTCCTGCTCGCCCTGTCGCCGGCGCTGCCCGTCTTCTGGGGCGCGTGGGGGGTGATCGGCGTGGCGGGATCGCTGTTCCTGACGATTGCGGCCTACGCCTATGTCGCGGACCACGCCGAGGACGAGGCGCGCGGCCTGATCGGCACGCTGATGCTGGCGACGGGCCTCGCCGGCAGCGTCTTCTGGCCGGTCACAGCTTTCCTCGAACACCTGGTCGGCTGGCGCGGTGTCGGCGCGGCCTATGCGGCGCTCATGTTCTTCGTCGTCTGCCCGCTGGCCTGGTTCGGCCTGCCCGCGACCGCGTCCGAGAGGGCCTCCACGGCGGCGGCGCCCGCGCCGGGCCCGGGCCTGCGCAAGGGGCCGGTCTTCCTGCTGCTGGCGTCCGCCATCGCGCTCAACAGCTTCGTCACCTTCGGCATCGACGCGATGGGCATCCAGCTCCTGCAGGCGCTGGGGATGGACCTCGCGGGCGCCGTCGCGACCGCCTCGCTGCTCGGCATCTTCAAGGTCGGCGGGCGCATGGTCGATGTCGGGATCAATCTCGGCGGCGGACGGAAGTGGGACGGGCTCTCCACCGGGCTCGTCGCGGGCGCGATGATCCCCTTGGGGCTCGCCGCGCTCTGGCTCGGCGGAACGGGGATCGCGTCCGTGGCCTTCTATCTCGCGCTGTTCGGGCTGGGCAGCGGCGCCTTCGCCGTGGCGCGCGCGACGATGCCGCTCGTCTTCTTCCGCAAGGCCGACTATGCGGCCGCGATGGCGACCATCGCGCTGCCCATGAACCTGATCGTGGCGCTGGCCGCGCCCCTGCTGGCCGCCCTGATGGAGCGCGCCGGCCCGCAGGCGACCTTCGCACTGCTGGGCGGGTTGAGCCTCGCGGCTCTCGCCCTGCTGGTGGCTTTGAACGGCCTGCGGGAGAAGGCGGCGCCGGCCGCGTGAGGCGGCGCCGCGCGTCGGAAACCTAGAGGTCGATCGTGTCGAGGCCCCAGGTGATGCCCGCGACGTTGGGCAGCTCGTGCCCGTCGTCCTTGCCGATCTCCTCCTTGATGGCGGCCTCGAGCTTGCCGTTCATCTTCTCGATGAGGGCGGCGTTGGCCTTGCGCTCGATGGCGAGATTGGTGTTCTCGCCCGGGTCGGCCTGGAGGTCGTAGAGCTCCACGTCGTTCCACTTGAACAGCTCGTCGAGCGTCTTCGGGCTGTTGTGGTCGAGCGGCGAGAAGTAGCGCGTGAAGCGGTAGCGCCCGTCGAACGCCGAGCGGACATGGCCGCGCTTGCGCAGGTCGGGCTTGAAGCCCTCGCGCTTGGCTTCCTCCTTCGGGTCCTTGCCGGCAAGCGCCGCCTTGGCCGCGAAGTCGAACACCGACGCGTCGTTGCTGGCCAGGCCGCTGTAGGTGAAGAGGGCGACGTCGCGCGCCGCATCGACCGGCTGGCTTGCCGGCGCCGTCATCAGCCTGGACAGGTCACGGCCGGGCAGGGGCCGTCCCGCAAGCTCGGCGGCGCGGTCGGGCGAGACGCCCGCCATCGACAGCATGGTCGGCACGAAATCGATATGGCCGGTCAGGGCCTTGCAGGTCTGGCCGCCCGCCGCGTCGGGGTGCACGACATGCAGCGGCAGGTGCGTCGTCTCGCGATAGGCGAATGGTCCCTTGCCGCGCAGCCCGTGCGCGCCGGCCATCTCGCCGTGGTCGGAGGTGAAGATCACGATGGTGTTGCGGTCGAGCTGCAGCGCCTCCAGCTCGGCCAGCAGGGCCTCGATCGAGCGGTCGACGTTGCGGATGCAGTTGACGTAGTAGTCGTTGAACCGCCGCCAGCGTGCCTCGTCCGGCGGGATGTTGCCCAGGATATGGTCCCACACCCGGTCGAACTCGCCATGCGCGGCCGGACGGCCGGGCTGGTCGAAAGGCTGGCGCATGTTGTCGGGAATGGGCACGTCCCAGCTGGTCTTGTAGAGCGCGTGTTCGGGCGCGCGCGCCGCCTTCAGCCGCAGCCGGCCATTGTCCTGGATGCTCTCTCCCGGCGCGTCGGTGTTGAAGTACATGACGTCGTGCGGGTTGACGAAGCTGACATAGAGGCACCACGGCTTGCCGTCGTCGCTGAGCGGCCGGCCGCGCGTGCGCAGCCAGTTGATGGCGCTGCCGCCGATCAGCTGGTCGAAGCCGTAGCCGCCCAGCGTGTGGCCGATCAGGTCGCCCGGCGAGAAATTGTCGGAGAAGCCGTAACGCTCCATGTTGGGCGTCATGAACTTGTCGAGCGAATTGGTGTCGAAGTCGCGGCTGAGGTGCCACTTGCCCTTGTAGGCGGTGTAGTAGCCGGCCTTGCGCAGCATGTGGCCGATCGTCGGCTTGTCCGCCGGCAGGTCGCGCATCCACGGCACGTCGAGGTTCTCGTACATGCCGTTGGTCGCGGTCTGCTGGCCGGTGACGATGACCGAGCGCGACGAGGTGCACATCGTCGCCGGGCACTGGTGGTTGGTGAAGGTGATGCCGGTGCGCGCCATGCGCTCGTGGCCGGGCAGCGACAAGCCCTTCGGCCAGGTCGCATGGAAACGCTCCTGGTCGGTGAAGACGAAGAGGATGTTGGGCTTGCCGCGCGCCGGCGCGACGGCGGGGGCACCGGCCTGCGGCGTCGCGGGGGCCTGGGCGAGCTGCGTCTCCGCACCGGCCGTCGCGCCGGCCCCGGCAAGCAGCGAACCGGCGGCGGCAGCGCCGGCCGAGGCCCTGAGGAAGCGGCGGCGCGTGGTGGATGGCGTGATCGTACGGTACATGATGAAATCTCGCAGGTGGTGCCTGTCCTCCCCAGGCGGCGGAAATTATATGGATCGTCCAATTTTGAAGAACAAGTGCAAACTGATTGCAGTCGGGTGCCCGCGATGAAGCGCACAAGCGCTGCAACGGGGCGGCGGAAAAGTGCCGGAAAAGGGGCGGGCCGGCAGGCCGTGGCGCCCGCCCGCGCGCCCGTGCCCGCGCGCCTGCCCAAGCGCGAGCGGACCCGAGGCCAGATCGTCGCCGCGGCCATCGCGACGATGACGGAGCGCGGCCTCGGCCAGGCGGCGGTGCAGGAGATCGCGGACCGTGCCGGCGTGACGACCGCCACCTTCTACAATCACTTCCGCGACCGGGCCGACCTCGTCGAGGCGGTGGCGGGCCTGTTCTCGAGCGGGATGCTGGAGGCGGCCGAGGAAGGCCGGCGCGCCCTGGCCACCGGCCCGGAGCGAACGGCCGACGGCTGCCGGCGCTATCTCGCCATTGCGCGCGACAGCCCGGCCACGGCGCTGCTGGTGCTCGACCTCGCCGTCGCCTCGCCGCGCATGCTGGCGACCATCGGCAGCTACGTCCTCGCCGACATCAGGCTCGGCGTGCGGCAGAAGGCGTTCCGGATCGAGACCGAGCAGGCGGCGGTCGATCTCGTCGAGGGCACGATCATGCTGGCCATGCGCCGCATCGCCACGCGCCGGACGCCGCGTTCCTACGACGATGCCGTCGTCGCGACGATCCTGCACGGGCTCGGTGTCCCCGCCGCCAGTGCCGCCGCGCTCGCGGGGATCGCCAAGGGAAGGCGGGCGTGACGCCGCAGCGCGGCCGCGATCGTCAGGTGGGGATGCCGCCGGTCCGGCGATCGCTGGGCAGGGATGGCTGTCGGCTCAGGATTGCCGTTGCCCGCCTCTCCCGCCTGCAACAGGAACGATCTGCCAGCGGCCGGAAGATTGTATCGCCCGTATGTAATCGCGCGTGAGATCGCGGAACACGGCACGATGAGGCTCCCGCAGGTCTGACCACGATGGCAGCCCGGTCCTGACGCGGCTCCGGCGCATCTCGTATCGCGATGCCGAGATGTCCTCGATCATCTCCTCCATGAGACCTCCCCGCGCAATTGAGGGCGCTCAGGAGATTTCAACCCAAGATGGCGTGCGGTTCCAGCGTGCAGTACATCCTCCGGCAGATTTCTGCCTTGGGAGTGCGAGCAGGCGTGACCCCTCAATAGAGCCGGTCGACCTCGTTCGCGGTCACGCCGCGCTCGATGTCGGGAAGGGCGGCGTCGAGCCGGGCATGGGTCTTCAGTGCCTCGGCATAGGAGGGCAGGCCGTCGATCGGGGGCCATCGTTCCGGCTCCCACAGGGCGGAGCGGATCACCGACTTGCCGCAATGGAAGAAAGCCTCGCGCACGCGCACCAGCAAGGCGAGGTCGGGCACCTTGCCGTTCATCGCCATCGGCTCCAGCAGCTCGCGGTCGCGCACGATGCGCGCGGTGCCGGCCACGCGCACGACCTCGCGGCGCCGCGGCATCACGAACATCAGCCCGACGGCGGGGTTCTCCAGCACGTTGCGGAACGTGTCGCCACGGTTGTTGCCCAGCCGGTCCGGTACCACGAGCGTGTGCGGGTCGAGCACTTTCACGAAGCCGGGCGGGTCGCCCTTGGGCGAGACATCCATCAGGCCCGAGGCGCTGCAGCTCGAGATCACGACGAACGGGCAGCGCTCGATCCAGGTCCGGCACAGCGCGTCGACATGGTCGAGCACCTTGCCGGTCTGGCTCGGGAAATCCCTGCCGAGGATGGATTTGAGGTCTGCTTCCGAGTCGACGGTCACCCGGGGTTCGTACATGGCAGGCCTCCGGCCGGCGCGAGGGACGATGCCGCAGGTTAGCGCAACCGGCGGCTGTCGTCTCGTTATGGCCCAGCAGCGCCACGGGCACGGCCCGCTGGCTCCGGGCGGTCCCCACCACCGTCCCGGCGCGCGTGGCAGTACGGATCGCTCAGGACGGAAGCGTATTGGGGCGGGGGCGATCCAGTTCGGTCCGCAGGCGTCGTGCCAGGTCGGCCCGGGTGAAGGGCTTGCCCAGGATCGGCTGGCTGGGCGCGATCCCCTCGGGGAACATGCGCGCGTCCATGTAGCCAGACATGAAGACCAGCCGCGTACCGGGATACTTCTCGGCCAGGGCGTCCGCCAGCGCCTTACCGGTAAGACGACCCGGCATGACGACGTCGCTGAGGACCAGGTCGTAGGTCTCGCTCGCCATGGCGGAGAGGGCCTCGTCGCCGCTGGACGCCAGCGCGACCCGGTAGCCCAGGCTTTCGAGCTGCCGCTGGATGCCGTTGCGGACGGCGGCGTCGTCCTCGACGAGCAGGATCGATTCGGTGCCACGCGGCAGGCCGAGCGGCGCTGCCTTTTCGATCGACGCCGCGTCGCCCGCGGCGCGGGGCAGGTACATCTTCACGCAGGTGCCGACGCCGAGCTCGCTGTAGATGCGGACATAGCCGTTCGACTGACGGATGAAGCCGTACACCATGCTGAGGCCGAGGCCGGTTCCGCGGCCCGCCTCCTTGGTGGTGAAGAAGGGCTCGAAGACCTTCTCCAGATGGGCCGGCGCGATCCCGCTGCCCTGGTCAGTGATCGCCACCAGTATGTAGTCGCCGCGCGCGACCTGGTTCTCGGCGAGCGCCACCCCGTCGAGCGAGACATTGCGCGTCTCGATCTTCAGCTTGCCGCCGGCCGGCATCGCGTCGCGCGCGTTGATGCAGAGGTTGATGATCGCCGCCTCCATCTGCCCGCGGTCGATCTGGACCGGCCAGATGCCCTCGGGAAGGAGGGTCGTCACCTCGATCTGTGCGCCAAGCGTGCGCCGCAGCAGCGCGCCGATGTCGTTGATCATCTCGTTGAGGCTGGTCGGCTCGGGGTTGAGCGTCTGCTTGCGGGCGAAGGCGAGCAGCTGACGCGTCAGGCCGCCGGCGCGCTCCGCAGCGCGGTAGAGGCGGGAGATCCGCTCGCCCGATCCGGCCGGCATGCCGGGCATCTCCTCGAGATCCTCGAGGTTGGCGATGATCGTCATCAGCACGTTATTGAAATCGTGCGCCACGCCGCCGGTCAACTGGCCGACCGCTTCCATCCGTCGCGCGGCCTGCAGCAGCGCCTGCGTCCGCTCGCTCTCCGTCATGTCGTGGCCGGTCATGTAGAAGCGCTGGTCGGCATCGGACCAGACGCCCGACCAAACGATGGTCCGCGGCGAGCCGTCGCTATGCAGGCAGGTGGTGCGGAGATCGCGGATCGGCTGGCCCTTGTGCGCGGCCCGGCGCGCGGCGTCGAGCGCCGGCCGGTCGGCCCCCGACAGGAACGTTTCGGCCATCTTCCCGATCATCTGCTCCGGCGGCACGCCGAGGATGCGCTGGACGCTGGGGCTGATGCGCTTGATGCGGCCCGCGCGCGACGTGACCACGACGAGGTCCTGGGCTGTCTCCAGCACGCGCTCGGCCTGGCGCAGCGCCTTGTTGCGGGTCGTGTTGTCCACGATGATCGCCAGCCGGGCGATGCCCTCGCCGAACCGGATCGGCTGCGTCGAAACCTCGACGTCGAGGATTTCGCCGGCGCGGGTGAGGTGCTTCCACGGCGCCGATCGCACGCCATTGCCGCGCGGTCCCTGCAACGCCGCCTTGAGGCGGATGCGCTCCTCGGGAGGCCGGATGTCGAGCAGCGTGAGTTGCAGGAACTCGTTTTCCGGATGGCCGTAGCGGGTCACGGCGGCGTCGTTCACCTTGAGAAAACGCAGCGAGGCGACGTCGTAGATGAACATCGGCAGCGGGGCGCGTTCGAACAAGGTGGCAAAGAAGAAGTTCGCTTCCTCGACTTCCGCCTGCTTGCGGTAGAGCTCGGAAAGGTCGCGGCCGAACCCGACATAGCCCTGGAAGGCCCCCGCCTTGTCGAACACCGGCTTGCCGTTCACGGCGACCGGCCGCCGCACGCCGTCGGCATCGACGACCCAGGTGGCAAAGTCGCGGAAGGTGCGCCTCTGTCGCAAATCCTCGAGATGCGCCAACAGGCTTGGGGAGTCAGGATCGTCGTCGACGATCTCGTCGCGCCGCCTGCCGATCAGGCGCTGCACGGGTATGCCGAAAAGCTCCTCGAAGCGCGGCGATACGAAGGTATATCGAAGCGCCGAATCCGTTTCCCACCAATAGTCGAACGCCAGTTCGACCAACCCACTCATGCGGTCTTCCACCAGAACCTCCAGGACGCGGAGGCGAGCGACCGCAGGCTCTACCCCCCTCGCGCCACTTACTGATCCAGACGGGCGAACTTTGCATCCCGAAAAAGCACCAGTTTGGGAATGTCGGGTATGAAACGCTAACGCCCGCGTAAACCGCATCGTCGATGCAGTTCTCGCCGCGACACACGTTTGTCGCTGGTCAACCGGCAGGGGCTTTGGCACGACGTGACAAGTCCTGGAGAAGAGCGATGCCTATCCATATGGAAATCGCCCGGATCGACCGGCTGGTGCTGATCGTGGCGCGCGGGTTGGTGACGGCGGACGAGATTGCCGACAATACGCGCCGCCTGATCGAGGCAGACGTGCCGGGATTCGCCAAGATCATCGACGTGACGGGCTCGCGCTCGGACCTGACGCGCGAGCAGGTCGAGCGCGTCGCCGCCATGTTGCGCGGAGACCCGCAGGACAGGACGCGCGGCGCGGTGGCCTTCGTCGTCGACCCCAACAGGAGGGGGTTCGCGGAATCGTTTGCCGACGTCACGAAAGGCGAGAGGCCGATCCGCCTTTTCTCTAGCCTTCATGCCGCGCGCCGCTGGTTGCGCGATGGCGGCGCTCACGGAGGTGTGATGGGCAGCACGCTGCACGACGGGGTGCGCGTCTGGGGCTGATGCCCGAAAGAAGGCCAACGCGGATCGTCCAGTCCGACCGCGAGGCGCGCAGGGGTGGCCGCGGGCGTGGTTCCGCTAAGGCGGGGCGTGTACCGGGAAATCGTAGGCGTCGGTCGATGCCGGTCCCTCGACCAGGGCCACGGTCAGCGGCCGGGGACGCAGGGTGCCCAGGCCCAGCAGGGCTTCGGCATCCTCATGCGTTCGGGCGACCAGCGGGGCGACATGGCCCGCCTGCCGCTGGCTGTCGCGGAAATGCAGCGCGAGGCGCATCAGCTCCGGCGTCTCCGCGACCAGCACGCGTTCGAAGCCGGGCGCGAGCGGACGCTGCGCCGCGCGGCGGGCGAGCCGGCCGCGGTCGAGCGAGATCGTCGAGACCTCGCTGAAGTCGAGGATGGCATGGCCGGGGCCCTCGGCATCGACGAAGGCGCTGCAGAAATCGTCGAGGCGAAGCATCGTCTCGATGTCGAGGTGGCCGGAGATCCGGACCACGAGGACGTTCTTCTCGCGATCGTAACCCGCTTCGATCATGCGCAGAGGATAGACGGAGAAATCCGGGTTTTTCAATCCGCTGCACGCCCCGAAAGGGGCATCAGGCGAAGACGTCGGAAACGTAACGGCCGCGCACGTGTTCGAGTTCGTCGGCCCAGCGTTCGGCCTCGGCCTCGTCGCCGCCGGTCGCCTCCCGGACCATGCGCATCAGGGCCTCGCGCACCGCCGGCGCCATGTGCCGCCCGTCGCCGCAGACATAGACGATGGCGCCCTGGCGGAAGAGTTCCTCGATGCGGCGGCGCTCGGCCCATACGCGATGCTGGACGAACACGATCTCGCCGTCGGGCTGGTCGGAGAAGGCGGGCAGCACCTCGACCACGCCGTCGCGCTGCCAGGCATCCAGCTCGTCGCGATAGAGATAGTCGATCCCGGCGTGGGTCGTGCCGAAGAAGAGCGTGGCCGGCCCGACCTCCTGGCCGGCCGCCTTCTGGGCGGCGCGCTCCTGGAGGAAGCCACGGAACGGCGCGATGCCGGAGCCGGCGCAGATCATCACGATGGGCTTGCGCGGATCGGCCGGCGGATGGAATCGCGCGTTGGAGGGGCGCACGGCGACCGGCACGCGGTCGCCCGGCCGCAGGCCCGCGAGATAGGACGAGGCGACGCCCTGGTAGCGGCCCTGTCCCGACAGGGACGGCGCATCGACGACCGCCACCGTCAGCGTGGCGTGCTCGGCGTTCCACAGCGGCGAGGAGGAGATCGAATACTGGCGCGCGCGCATCGGCGGCAGCATCGCGAGATAGGCCGCGAGGTCGAGCGTGCAGGAGGCGAACCGTTCCAGCAGGTCGACGACGCTGGCACGCCGTTCCAGTACCTCGGCCTCGTAGGCGTCGCCCGCGAGGCGCTCCAGCGCCTGCTTCTCCGGCGGGCAGCGCGTCGCGGCGGCCAGCGCCGCGACCTGCGCCCGCGTCGCGGGCTGGGCCAGTTCGACATAGTCGCCCAGCAGCTCGCCGCAGGCGATGGGCTGGCCGGTCGGCAGAGCGTGGCCGCCGGCCTTGCCGTCGTGCAGCACGATGCGCGTGTCGGCGGCGACGCCGAAGCGGCGCAGCACGCGCTCGACCAGCGCCTCCGGGTTGCGGGGCAGCACGGCGAGATAGTCGCCGGCGCGATAGGGCATGTCCTCGGGCAGCGCGATCTCGATATGACGCTTGGAGCGTGCGCCCGGCCGCGAGATGTCGACCAGCTCGCGGTTCTCGACCACGGTACCCTGCTGCAGCTCGCCGAGCCGCAGCAGCGACTCGCGTCCCGAACCCACGAACTCGATCGACAGCTTGCCCATCGGGGAGGTGGCGGCGCCGTCGGCCGGCGTGCGGTCGAACGCCCGTTCGAGCGCCGGCCAGAAAGCGTCGAGCCAGGCATCGAAGGCGCCGAAGAAGTCGCCGCCGGAATCCGCTTCCCCGCGCTCGGCGAGGCGGGTGGCGCCAGCCGCCGCCAAGGCCGCGTCGACGCGCTTGGGGATCGCCTGGTAGGTGCGGGCCCACTGGCGGTTGCCGCAGCCGAACACCGCGAAGCGCAGGCCGGCGAGGGCGTCGCCGGCGAGCCCCTCGACATCGCCCACGAACTGGCGCGCATTGTCGGGCGGCTGGCCTTCGTAGGAGGCGGTGACGACGACCAGCGCGCCGGCGCGCGGCAGGCGGCCGGCGAACTCGTCCATCGCCGCCACGGTCGGGCGGAAGCCGTGTGCCGGCGCCTCGGCCGCGAGCCGGTTGGCGAACGCCTCCGACGAGCCGGTGTTGCTGCCGTAGAGGACGACGAGATCGGTCGCGTCCTCCGCCGGCGTCGCGATCTCGGGCGCGCGGTGCAGCTTCGTCGCCGGGACGGCGAGGGCGGGCGTGCGCGCGAGCGGGCCGCGCTGGCGCCGCGCCCGGGCGCGGATGCGCAGATTCTCCGGCTTGATGGTCAGCGTCTCGTGGATCTTCAGCGTGTAGGATGGGTCGTCCAGCACCAGGTCGAATCGCTGCAGCATCATGGCCAGCACGAGCTGGGCCTCCTGCATGGCGAAGGGCCGGCCGATGCAGGCGCGGGCGCCGTTGCCGAACGGCTTCCAGGCGTTGGGCGGCAGCTTCTCGGCGTTCTCCGGCGCGAAGCGTTCGGGCACGAACGCCTCGGGATCGTCGCCCCACACGGCGGGATCGCGATGGAGCATCGGCTCCAGGATCATCACCGTGTCCTTGGGCGTGAGCGGGTACTTGCCGGCCAGCATCGTGTCGGCGAGCGGCTTGACGGCGAACAGGGCGGCGGTCGGCCAGATCCGCAGCGATTCCATCAGCACCTGCTCGATGTAGCGGAGCTGGGCCAGGTGCTCGACGCGCGGCGCCTCGTCGCCCATCACCTCGTCGACGATGGCGCGCGCCTTCTTCAACACCTCGGGGTTCTTCAGCAGCAGGTAGATGGCGAAGGAGAGCAGGCCGCTGGTCGTCTCGTGGCCGGCGATCAGGAACGTCACCATCTGGTAGCCGATATTCTCGTCGTCGAGCTTCTCGCCCGTGACCGGATCGACGCCGTTCAGCATGATGTTGAGCAGGTCCTGCTTCTCCGCGCCGTGCGGGTCGCGGCGGCGCTGCGCGATCAGCTCGTGGGCGACCTCGTGCAGCAGCTTCTGGTCGGCGGCGTACTGGCGCGAGCGCGACAGCATCAGGCTGCTCACCACGTTGGGCCGGCGCGCGCGCTGGCCGGCCTCGCTCAGCGCGCCGACCATGGCGCCGACGAACGGGTGCATCTCGTTCTGGTAGAAGCTGTTGAAGCGGTAGTCGAAGGCGCACAGCGCGATCGTGTCGAGCGTCAGGCGCGTCATGTTGTCGGCCACGTCGATCACGCTGTCGGGCCCGAACCGCTCCCAGCGCGTGAAGAGCTGGTCGGCGATGTCGAGCATCTTGGGGAACATCGAGCGCACGCCGATCGGGCCGAAGGCCGGCATCAGCAGCCGGTGGGCCTTGGCCCAGTTCGGCTCGTCGCTGTGGGCGGTGAACAGCCCGTCGCCGGCGAAGGCGCGGATCTCCTTCAGCGACACGTGCACGCGCTTCACGAAGCGCGACTCGTCGCACAGCTCGTTCACCAGCTCCTGCGAGCTCGCGACATAGGCGACGCGGTTCAGGATCTGGAAGCGGAAGAACGGCCCGTACTGCCGCGCCAGCCGCATCAGGCTCTGGATCGGGTTGTCCTTGTCCATCTCCGAGAGGTTGCCGATGATCGGCTTGAGGGGCGGCTGGGGAATGTTCACCGGCGTCGGCATGGTCGGCACCCTGGTCGAGGAATCCGGACGAAGAAATTTACAAACGTAAAGCTAGGGGTTAGGTTTACGTTTGTAAAGGTATGGAACGGGAAAATGGACGCACGCCTGGAACGCAGCCGCGAGGCCATCCTCCGCGCGATCGTGCCGCTGGTCGAGCAGGGGCCGCTGGCCGGCATCTCGATCACGCGCCTGGTCTCGGCGGCCGGCATCACGCGGCCGACCTTCTACCAGCATTTCCCCGACGTGCCGGCGGCCGCGCGCGCGGCCGGGCTGGCGCGGCTCGACGCGGCGTTCCCGTTCCCCGAGCCGATCCCGGACGGCGTGCCGGCGACCGCCGCGCGCATCCGCGCCCGCGTGCTGAAGCAGGCGCTGCCGCTGTTCGCGCACCTTGCCGAGCACCGCGTCTTCTACGGGCGCGTGATGGAGGAGGCCGGCACCGCCGGGCTGTTCGACAGCCTGGTCGCGTTCACGGCCACCCGGCTGCTGCCGGGCTCGATGGCGCTGCTGGCCGGTGCGCCCGAGCGCGTCGCGACGACCACGCGCTTCTTCGCCGGCGGCCTGACCTGGCTCGCCATCAACTGGCTGCGGAGCGGCGCCACCGTGCCGCCCGCCGAGTTCTCCCGCCAGGTCGCCCGCATGGTGACCGACTTCGCCGCCCGTGCGCTCGAGACCCGGAAGCCGGAGCGCCGGCGGCGATAGGGTGCGCGGATCTCGCCGCGCGCGAACCGCCGCGCCAGGAGAGCATGGCAAGGAGCCGGCGGGCAGGCCCCCCGTACCGGCCTCGTACGCGATTCGTCGTCGGCCGCCGTGGCGTGCCATGGCCGCGCTCGCGGAGACGCGCTAGTCAGGAAGCGCGCCACGCCGGGAGACGCCTTGATCCATGCCGCTTGAGCCGATCGTTGAAGTCCGTATCCCGGCCTACAACCGGCCGGACCTGCTGCGGCGCGCGCTCCATTCGGTCCGGCACCAGACGCACGAGACCTGGCGCGCCATCGTGCTCGACGACGGCGATGCCGGCCCGACGCGCGACCTCGTGGCGGCACTGGGCGACCCGCGCATCCTGCACCGGCCCAATCCGTCGCGACTGGGGGCGGGGCCCAACATATCGCAGGCCTTCTCCGCCACGCCGCTCGGCGGGGGCGCGTTCTTCTGCGTGCTGGAGGACGACAATCTGTTCCTGCCCTCCTACCTCGCGGACAATCTCGCGCTGATGGAAGCGCACGAGGTCGGCGTGGTGGTCAACAACCAGTGGCTGGAGGTGACGCCGGAGGGCGGCGATCCGCTCGTGCCGGGGCACGACGACCGCGTCACCATCGACTGCTTCACCGACGGCGTGTGGACCGCCGACGATTTCAGGATCGCGATGCTGTGGCGGCTGCCGCTGTCCAACAGCGGCCTGTTCTGGCGGCACGGCTGCCGCTCCGATCTCGCGGTCGCCGACGTGGCCGACGCCGGGATCCAGGAATGGGTGCGCTGCCTGCGGCTCGACGATCCAGTCTATTTCAACGGCACGCCCGGCGGCTTCTGGCGCGCGGACTCGGTGCACTTCACCTACACGCCCAACCGCCGGACGTTCCTCGCCGAGCAGCGTATCCAGCAGACGATGCGCCGCCGCATCCTGAAAGCGCTGGCGGCGCGCGGCGAGCGCGACAAGCTCCTGAGCGACAGGTTCGCCACGCCGCTGCCGGAGCGCGAGAGGGGCGTGCGCAAATCCTGCGGCCGCTGGCCCGGCCCGTCCGCCTTCGGCCCGGCGAAGCGCCTGGACCTGTTCGTGAAGGCGCTCGCCGTGCGCTTCCTCGCCCCGCCGCCGCCCGAGCCGCTGGCACGGGCGCTGGCGAAAGGGCCGCTCGCCGGCGCCTGAGCCGGTTCAGGGACCCCAGCCCCAGAAAACACCGATCGCCGTAGCCACCGCGATGATGGCGGCGGCACCGGCCATCAGCCAGGCGGTGTCACCCGAGGGGCCGCGGCGGCGAGACTGTTCGAGACCGGCAGCCTCCAGGCGCGAGTCCCCTGGGCGCGTGTCCTCCAGGCGAGGCGTGCCGTTCTGGCGAGTGAGATCCTGCAGGTCGGGGCGCTGTTCGTCCGCCAGCACGCGGTCGGCAAGGGGAGGCGGCACCGGGAAACCGGCGGCCTCGTCGTCCGTGCCCAGCGGGGCGGCCGCCGGATCGAAGCCGGCCGACTTGTCGCCGGTCTTGCCGGCGGCGATCGCTTCCTTGAGACGCGCCACGGTCATGACCGCCTCCTATTGGTCGTCGGTCTGGTGCCGCGATTCGTGCGCGGAATCGGCGGAGGTGCCCGTCACCGGCGAGCGGCCGCGCCCGTCCGGACTGTCCGGCGCCCCGGCCGCCCGCACGGCGACATGGCAGGCGGCGCGGGCGTTCGATCCCTCGATGGACTCGGCGAGGATGGCGGCCACGTTGCGCCGCTGCTCCTCGGTCGGCACCGTCCCGGCGACGATCAGGTCGCCCGCCACCGCCTCCACCGCCAGGTTGCGGGCATCGATGCCGGCCGCGGTGAACGCGTCGGTGACGGCATTGCGCAGTTCCTCGTCGCGACGATCCATGGTCGTGCCTCCTGTCCGGTGCGTTGTCGTCGGGATCAATGACGCGCGACGGGTTGCGTTGCAGGGGGAAGGGGAGCGCGGGAGGCGTCCCTAGTGCAGATGCTTGTCGCCGGTCCGCGGAACGGCGAAGCCGACATCCGCCAGCTCCGGGGCCCTGTCCTTGATGTCGTCGAAAAAGGCGGTGAAGTATCTGGGAAGGACCTCCACGATCTCCACGCCGATCTCGATGCCGCGGTCGCACACCACGGAAAGGGTGCTGTCCTCGATGTACCACAGCAGCGGCAGTTCGGTGGAAAGGGGATCGTCGAGAACGGCGACGAAACCCAGGTGCGACGCGCCGCGCCGGCCCAGTATCTGCGCCATCCTCGGGTCGTCGAGATCGCCCAGCGAGAAGATGATGGTCGCCGTGTGACCCGACATCAGGCGGACTTCGTAGGGTTGCCACGCGATCTGGTCGGGAGGGGCCCGGGTGGATGCTTTCGACATGTTGAACCTCCTTCTCGAGGGTGGATTCGCGTTCTCGCGATTCGGCGCTAACGCCCTTGGCCGCGGCGCCACGTGGCGGCGTCGGGCATGCCGCTGAAGACATCGACGTGCACCGCATCGGCCGTCGGCGGAGTCTTGCCGGAGAAGCGGATGCCCAGCGACGTGCCGTCGTCGGTTCGCAAGGCCGCGACGCGACGGTGGAAGGCCTGCTGCAATTGCCCGCACGGCATGCGGATCTCGCCCGATCCCACGACCTCGCCAGGCCGTGTCAGGTAGGCGTCGAAATCATACTCGCATCTCCCGATCTGCTCGTCGCAGACAAGCAGCATGCCGGAACCGCGCAGGGCGCCGAGGTACTGCATCATGTCGCGCCCCGACCGGCAGCGCCGAAGCCGACGAGGCGTCCGGCTTCCTCGTCCCACAGGTTGAGCCCCGGCGCCCGCAGCCCGTCCGCCAGGCTCAGCGGCCGGACCGGCCAGATTTTCTGGACCGCATCGTGCGCCCCCTTCAGCCGGTAGTTGGGGATCCGCGGGTTGAGATGGTGGATATGATGAAAGCCGATATTGCCCGTGATCCAGTGCAGGAAGCGCGGCAGGTCGAGCCACGACGAGGCTTCCATGGAGGCGGTCGCGGCGTCCCACTGGTCCCGGTGCATCCACCGCGACGTCTCGAACCGATGCTGAAGCGAGAACAGCCAGACGCCTGCGATGGAGGCGACGCCGATCGTCGTGAGCTGCAGGATCAGCACCTGCTGCCAGCCGACTATCAGCGCCAGCGTCGCGAACTGGGCCAGCAGGGCCATGTTGGTCAGGTAGACGGACCGGCGCTCGCGCACCCACTGGCGTGGCGTGTCGAACGGGACGCGGTAGAGCAGGACGAAGACGAGCGGGGGCAGCAGCACGTTGGCCACCAGCGGATGGCGCGGCACGCGATGGATCAGCCGCCGGTATAGCGAGAGGCTCCTGTATTCGCGGACGGTCAGGCAGGCCGAATAAAGGTCGGCTCCCTGGTGGCGATCGAGGTTGCTCCAATTGCCGTGATGGATGCCGTGCTGCCGCGCCCAGTTGGCGAAGGGCGTCAACGTGACGAGGCTGCAGAGCCGGCCGATCGCGGTGTTGTCCCGCGCCGAGCGAAAGAAGGAGCGGTGGCCGCAATCGTGCTGGATGATGAAGATCCGGACGACCAGGAGGCCGGAAGCCACCGACAGCAGCAGGCCAAGCCAGGGGGCGGCGGGGAAGGCGACATGCATCCCCGCGCAGGTCGCCACGTAGGCGCCCAGCGTCGTCGCGACCTGCAGCCACCCCTTCCTGTCGGCCGGCCGGGCATACGCGGCCGCGATCTCGCGCGCTCTCGACGCGCGCGGCTTGTCGCCGGAGCGACGCTCGGCTTCCACACTCAAGCGATCGGCCTGGGCGGAACGTCTCCCGCGATCGGGACGACGCGCCCTGCCGGGGCGACGAAAGGGAGATCGGACCATCGGTGCATGGCAACTCCATCCTCGGAGGGTTGGGCCGCCGCCGATGGGCGGAGGGCCTGGACGAACGCGCGATGGCGAGCCGAATGAACGATGCCGAACGACGCCTGGGACGAAAGAACGGAGGACGACAGACCGCATCCTGCCCGCTGCCCATGCGTCGGGAGCGGTCGAGCGCGAAGCCGTCATCTTGAAGGTTCTTCACCCGTGCGGGCCGTCCCGGCGGAACAGCCATCCACTGGCGTCCCCACGACATGGGGAGCCGCCCCTGACATTGCGAGCTAAAGCTGCGGGATTCTCAAAGGTGGTGAGATTAGTGGCCTGCCTTGGCCGGCCGCCTTTGGGCAGGCTTCACACTTCGCTGCGGGAAAGTATCGGGATCGAGGGGGCAGGGTCGGTCCCCGGCAGTCCTTTTCAAGCCAGGCCACCCCGGGAGGGATTGCGCGGCTTCCGCGTCGGCACCGTGCCGGCGGCGATCAGGTCGCCCGCGGCGCCACATGGTCGAGGGCTTGCCGGAAAACCAGGTCGCCGCAATCGGCCGGTCGGTCCGGCTCACGAATCTCGGGGCCGCCCTTCATCCGGTCCCGAGGCCCCACGAGGGGGCCCCCCCGATCAAGAGCGCCGAGGATGACCCGCGCATGCCGGCGATCCTCGAGGACTTCGCCGCGTGGTCGACCTGGCTGGGCGAGAGCGGCAACGATCCAGTCGCGGCCAAAGCGCTGCTCAAGACGATGGAGGGCGTGACCTGGTCAGCCGCCCCAGAGCCGAAGAAGCCGCGCGCGCCGCGTAAGCGGTAGCCTAGAACGACGGCCGGTGCGCCGGCAGCCCGAGATCCTGCGCGCGCACGTAGCCCTTGGGCAGGCGGTCGGGAAAGACGATGTCGCCGCGCTGCTGGCAGTGGGCGCATCTGAACGGGCAGGGGCGCGCCAGGCGGTCCGCCTCGCGCTCGGTGAACGTCATCGGCTCCCAGCGCCGGCAGCCATGGCAGACCACCAGCATCGCACGTACGACGCGGAGGGTGCCCGGCCGATGTGGCCACCGGCCAAACATCAGAGCCGGCTCGTCGGAGTGCGGCCGGCGGGGCGACGGGCTGGTCCACGTAGTGCCAGACGGGCCGCAGCGGCGTCCGCGCGAAAAGTCTTTAATTTTCGGGGATCAGGCTTGGCGCTCCCTACGGGATTCGAACCCGTGTTTCAGCCTTGAGAGGGCCGCGTCCTAGGCCTCTAGACGAAGGGAGCGGAGGCCGGAGCGGGGTAGATAGTCGAAGGGGCGGGCGGAAGCAACCCCGGTTTCAGGGGGCGCCCTTGCGGCGGCGCCGGCCGCGGGGCGGCGTCAGAAGAACCGCGTGAAGACCACCACCATCGCGGCGTAGAGCGCCCCGATCAGCACGGCGCCCGCGAGGCCGGTACGCAGCGCGCGGCCGGGGCGCGGCTGCAGCCACCAGCCGAAACGGCCGGCGACCCACGGCACCAGGAAGCCGGTCAGGGCGACGCTCACGATGTTGCCGAGGAACAGCGAGACGGCGAAGGGCAGGCCGAGCGCCTGGGTGAGATAGGGCGTGCCGACATGGACGCCGAACAGGAACACGACCGGGTACAGCATCAGCAGCACCAGCATGTCCATCTTCCACACCGGCACGCGGCCGCCGCCCGGCGCGGCGTCGCGGAACCATTGCTCGAAGCCCGAGCTGGCGAGGCGGGCGTGGAACTCCTCGGTGAGCGGTGCGGCCTCCTCGACCAGCCGCTTGCGCACCGGCGAGTCGAGCCAGGCCTGCAGGTTCGCCTGGTTGTCGAAGCGCAGGATGGCGACGAAATCCTCCTGCACGCCGGGGACCGGCGGTTCGAAGCGATAGCCCTGCAGGCCGGGCGCCTTCGACTGCGCGGCCGCGATGCGCCGCTCCCAGGCGCGGTACTCGGCCTCGCGGCCGGGCTTCACGCGCGTGGCGATCACGGCCGAGACCGGCGCCGGCTTCGGGCCGCCCTCGTCGTCGCGCACGAGATGGACGTCGTCGCGGCCGACCAGCATCGGCGCCGCGCCCTCGATGCGCGCCTGGCGCTCGGGCGAGGCGAGCCAGCGCCGCGCGTCGGCGAGGGTGGCGAAGCGCTGCAGGATCACCCAGTCGACCTGCAGCGGCGGGTTGGGCGGCAGCAAGCGCTGCTCGACGAAGCCGGGGAAGCCCGCGACGACGCTGCTGGTCTGGCCCTGCCAGCGCGCGAACTCCTCGGCGCGCCCCGGCGCCACGCAGGTCTGGGTGACGATGCTGACGGTCACGCCGCGCGTCCTTTCGGGACGCGTCGCCGGGCAACGGCCTTTGCGGCGCGCCGCCGTGGGAGTGCTGTTGCGGTGCGCCGCGCCGGGAACACAGGGCGGCGCCGCATCGCGTTCGCGTCCGCTGCCGCGCGGCCGGGCGGTGGCAGGCGGCCCACCCTGCGCCCGGGCGGCGGTGCTAGCCGCGGCCCGCGAAGGCCGGGAGCTGGTGCGCCGTCACCGCCGGCGCCGGACCGTCGAAGCGCGCGATCTCGACCAGGCAGGTCTGCGCGATGCAGCCCTGGCTGAGCTTCGAGGACCCGATGTCGAGCGTCAGCGCGTTCGGGTTGCCGTGCTTCTCCAGCGGCGTGTTGGAGCCGGTGTCCTCCGGGTCGAACCACGCGCCGGTCGAGAGCCGCACCACGCCGCGGCGGATACGGTCGCTGAGCTGCGCGGCGGCGAGGCAGGTGCCGCGATCGTTGAACACGCGCACCAGGTCGCCGTCGGCGATGCCGCGCGCCGCCGCGTCCTGCGGGTTCAGCGTGACCGGCTGGCGGCCCTTCACCTTGGTCGCCTTGGCATGCGGGCTGTGGTCGAGCTGGCTGTGCAGCTTGTCGGCCGGCTGGTCCGACAGCATGTGCAGTGGATAGCGCTCGGCCGTCCTGGAGCCCAGCCATTCGATCGGCTCGATCCAGGTCGCGTGGCCGGGGCAGTCGTCGTAGCCGAACGAGGCGATCTTCTCGGAGAAGATCTCGATCTTGCCCGACGGCGTCTTGAGCGGATGCGCGGCGGGGTCGGCGCGGAACTTCGCCAGCATCACCGGCTCGGTGTTCTCGCCCGGCACCTTGACGAGGCCGGCTTCCCAGAATTCCTCGAACGGCGGCAGCTCGACGCCCATCCTCGCCGATTTCTCGCGCCCTTCGCCGTACAGATGGGCGAGCCACTGCCGCTCGTCGCGGCCTTCGGTGTAGGTCTCGCCGGCGCCGAGGCGGCGCGCGATCTCGGAGAAGATCCAGTAATCGTCGCGCGCCTCGCCGACCGGCTCGCGCGCCTTCTTCATGGCGATCAGGAACGGCTCGCGCCGCGCATAGCCGATGTCGTTGCGCTCCAGCCCGGTGGTCGCGGGCAGCACGATGTCGGCCATCTTGGCGGCCGGCGTCCAGAACTGCTCGTTGAAGACGATGGTCTCGGGTTTGCGCCACGCCCCGCGCAGGCGGTTGAGGTCCTGGTGGTGGTGGAACGGGTTGCCGCCCGCCCAGTAGACCAGGCGGATGTCGGGATAGGTGATCTCGCGCCCGTTGTACGGGACCTTGCCGCCCGGATTGAGCAGCATGTCGGTGAAGCGGGCGACCGGGATGAAGTCGGAGACGGCGTTGGTGCCCTGCGACAGGGTCGGCCCGCCCATCAGCGGCCCGTTGCTGCCCATGCCGTTGGTCGGGCCGTAGCTGGCGCCGAAGCCGCCGCCCGGCAGGCCGATCTGGCCCAGCATGCAGGCCAGCGTGACCAGCGCCCAGAACGGCTGCTCGCCGTGATGCGAGCGCTGCAGCGACCAGTTGATGTTCACCGTGGTGCGGGTCGCCGCCATCTCGCGCGCCAGCGCGCGGATGCGCACGGCGGAGATGCCGGTGATCTGCTCGGCCCATTCCGGCGTCTTGTCGGCCAGCGAGGGCGCGAACTTGTCGAAGCCCACGGTGCAGCGGTCGAGGAACGCGCGGTCGTGGAGATTCTCGGTGTAGAGGACGTGGCAGAGCGCCAGGATCATCGCGGCGTCGGTGTTCGGCCGGATCGGCAGCCACTCGACGTCGCCGCCGGTGTCGATATCCTCGGCGGTCGGCGTGATGTTGATGAAGCGCACGCCCTTGGCGCGCATGCCGTAGAGCCCGTCCCTGAGGCGATGCACCATCGCGCCGCCGGCGTTGATCTGGGAGTTCTTGCGCGGCGCCCCGCCGAAGGTGACGAACAGCTTGCAATGCTCGGCCAGCACGTCCCAGGTCGTGTGCATGGCCATGAGGTCTTCCATGCTGGCCACGATGTGCGGCATCAGCACGCGCGCCGCGCCGAGGCTGTAGGAATCCTGGTGGCGCACGTAGCCGCCCAGCGCGTTCAGGAAGCGATGGACCTGGCTCTGCGCGTGATGGAAGCGGCCGGCGCTCGACCAGCCATAGGAGCCGCCGAAGATAGCGCGGTTGGAATGGGCGTCCCTGACACGCTTGATCTCGGCCGAGACCATGTCGAGCGCCTCGTCCCACGGCACCTCCACGAACGGCTCCTGGCCGCGCTTGTCGGTGGCCGCGCCCGGGCCTTTCTCCAGCCAGCTCTTGCGGATGGACGGACGGCGCACGCGCATGCGCGCCACCTCGTCGGACAGCATGTGCAGGCCGATCGGCGACGGATCTGGATCGTGCGAGAAGGGGTGCAGCTTCGCGGCCTTGCCGGCCTCGTCGTACTCGACTTCGTAGACGCCCCAATGGGCGGCGGTCAGGGTGCGCTGGTGGGTCATGGGGGGATGCTACTCACGCTGCCTGCTTGGCGATGGAGAGGAACCGGTCCACGTCGGCGGGATCGGTGTCGAAGGCGGTGACGAGGCGGTACGCACGCTCGCCCGGCCGGTCCGACGGCCAGCTATGGTACTTCGCGCCGGCCGCCTGCAGCGCATCATGCGCCCGCGGGGGCAGGATGACGAATATTTCGTTGGCATCCACCGGGTAGAGGAGCTGTGCGCCCTTGAGGGTGCTGAGCCCGGCGACCAGCCGGCGCGCCATCTGGTTCGCATGGCGGGCATTGGCGAGCCACAGACCGTCCGAGAGATAGGCGTCGAGCTGGGCCGAGACGAAGCGCATCTTGGAGAAGAGGTGGCCGGCGCGCTTGCGGCGGAACTCGAACTCGCGCGCCAGTTCCGGCTGGAAGAACACGACGATCTCGGCGGCCAGCGCGCCGTTCTTGGTCGCGCCGAAGCTCAGCACGTCGACGCCCGACATCCAGGTCATCTCGGCCGGCGAGCAGCCGACGAAGCTGAGCGCGTTGGCGAAGCGGGCGCCGTCCATGTGGAGCTTGAGGCCGTGGCGTTTCGCGGTCGAGGCGATCGAGGCCACCTCGTCGGGGTCGTACACGGTGCCGCATTCGGTCGCCTGGGTGATGCTGACCGCGGCGGGCTGCGGATGGTGGACCACGCCGTAGACCGGCTGGGACGCGGCGGCGGCCAGCAGCCTGTGGTCGATCTTGCCGGCCGGGCCGGGAACCGGCGTCAGCTTGGCGCCGCCGGCGAAGAATTCCGGCGCGTTGGCCTCGTCGACGCCGATATGCGCCTCGGGATGGCAATAGATCGTGCCCCAGGGCGGCGTGCAGCAGGCCAGCGCCAGCGCGTTGGCCGCGGTGCCGGTCGCCACCGGATAGGCGAGCAGATCGTGCTTGTCGAAGATGTCGCGCAGGCGCCGCTCGACCCGCTGCGTCCATTCGTCGGCGCCGTAGGAGGGCGCCATGCCGCCCTTCGGCCCCAGCGCGCGGGCCACCGCCTCGAGGATGGCGGGATGCGCCCCGGCCTCGTTGTCGCTGCGGAAGTTCATGCCGTGTCCCTCGTCTTCCCTGGGTGGGTTGCTTTCTGCACGTCTTCTTCTTCGTTGCGGCGATGCGCGACGGCGCGCGCAAGCGGCCGGCGCAGGGCGATGCCGGTCCGGGCGCCGCGCAAGGCAAGGGGAGGGGCGATCGACGGGCGGTCGATCATCGCTCAGCGGCCGGCGGCGGGCGGGAACTCGATGGTGCCGAGCAGGGTGCCGCTGCGCGGGTCGACCAGGTAGGCGGCGGACTGGCCGCCCTGCAGTTCGACATGGACCACGACGCGGTCGCCGGCCGGCATCATCGACACGATGCGGGCGCCCGAGGGCAGCGCGATGCGCTGCGTGAACGGCGTGCCGGACGACGTGGCCGGCGCTGGCGGCCGTCCGTCGGAGGGCGTAGAGAGGCGCCGGCCGACCTCGGCCACGACGACGATGAAGCCCACCACGATCAGCAGGCCCATCCCGATCACGAGGGATTTGAGCCAGAACGGTACGGTGGCCCGAGCAGGGGACGCCAAGAGAACTCCATGAGCGACGCCGGCCGCCACATCGTGACCATCGACGAGAGCGCCGCCGGCGAACGGCTCGATCGCGCGCTGGCGACCGCGTTGCCGGCCCTCACGCGCAGCCGCGTGAAAGCCCTGATCGAAGGCCGGCGCGTGGCGCTGGCGGGGGGGCAGACAGTAGAAGAGCCGTCCCGCAAGGTCAAAACGGGCGAGCGCTTCGTGATCGACGTGCCCGAGCCCGAGCCCGCCCAGCCGGTTGCCCAGAAGCTGGCGCTGGACATCCTCTACGAGGACGCCGACCTCCTGGTCCTCGACAAGCCGGCCGGCATGGTGGTCCATCCCGCGCCCGGCAATCCCGACCGCACGCTGGTCAACGCGCTGCTGGCCCATTGCGGCGACAGCCTGTCCGGGATCGGCGGCGTGCGCCGGCCGGGCATCGTCCACCGGCTCGACAAGGACACGTCCGGGGTCATGGTGGTGGCCAAGAACGACGCCACCCACCAGGCGCTCTCGAAACTGTTCGCCGCGCACGACCTGACCCGCATCTATACCGCCCTGGTGTGGGGCGGGCCGCGGCCGGACAAGGGCCAGGTCGAGGCCGCGATCGGCCGCCATCCGGTCGACCGCAAGCGCATGACGGTGCGGCGCAGCGGCGGCCGCCACGCCCTGACCGAATACTGGACCGAACGGCGGTTCGGCGATCCGCTGGCGCCGTTCGCCAGCCTGATGGGCGCGCGCCTCCATACCGGGCGGACGCATCAGGTCAGGGTCCATTTCGCCCATCTCGGCTGCCCGCTGGTCGGCGACCCGGTGTACGGGCAGGGGCGGCGGACGCGGAACGCGGCCGTCCCCCTCCCGTTGAAGCAGTTCCCCCGGCAGGCACTTCACGCAACTGTGCTCGCCTTCCGCCACCCGTCGACCGGGAAGGAGATGCGGTTCGCCACAGAATTGCCGCAGGATTTCAGGACTTTGATGCGAACACTGAACGCCGTTAACTAATGCCCCTATTAACCGAGTGGATTGCTCGGATTTAGGTTGACCTGGCCACTACCCGACCAATAGAGTCGGGATTAGCAGTCGAGGGGTGGGAGTGCTAAACGACCGTTCACCGACGATCCCGCTTATAGAAAGGGGAGACAGCCATGAGTGCAGCGACCGCAAACCTTCCCAGCCTTCCGTCGAGCCTGACTCCGGAAGGCAACCTCAGCCGGTACCTGTCCGAGATCCGGAAGTTCCCGCTGCTGGAGCCGCAGGAAGAGTTCATGCTGGCCAAGCGCTGGCGCGAGCATGGCGACAGCCAGGCGGCCCACAAGCTCGTCACCAGCCATCTCCGTCTCGTGGCCAAGATCGCGATGGGCTATCGCGGCTACGGCCTGCCGGTCGCCGAACTCATCTCCGAAGGCAATGTCGGCATGATGCAGGCGGTGAAGCGATTCGACCCGGACCGCGGCTTCCGCCTCGCCACCTATGCGATGTGGTGGATCCGCGCCTCGATCCAGGAATACATCCTGCACAGCTGGTCGCTCGTGAAGATGGGCACCACGGCGGCGCAGAAGAAGCTGTTCTTCAACCTGCGCAAGCTCAAGGGCCAGCTGCAGGCGATCGAGGAGGGCGATCTCTCGCCCGAGAACGTGACCAAGATCGCGACCCGCCTCGGCGTGCCGGAAGAGGAGGTGGTCAACATGAACCGCCGCCTCGCCGCGCCCGATTCCTCGCTCAACGCTCCGGTGAAGAGCGAAGCCGACATGGAATGGCAGGACTGGCTGGTCGACGATTCGCCGAACCAGGAGGCCCGCCTCGCCGAGAGCCAGGAGCTCGGCCAGCGCAAGGGCATGCTGGCCGCGGCGCTCAAGCAGCTCACCGACCGCGAGCGCCACATCATCGTGGAGCGCCGCCTGGTCGACGAGCCCAAGACGCTCGAGGATCTCAGCTCTAAGTACGGCATCAGCCGCGAGCGCGTGCGCCAGATCGAGGTGCGCGCCTTCGACAAGCTGCAGAAGGCCATGAAGAACATGGTCATCGAAGCCGCCGCCCGGCCGGCCGCCCAGCCGGCGCTGCGCTAGTCCTCGCCGGCGCCGGCGGGCGCCCGCCGCACGAGACCGTTTCCCCCGGCCGTCCAGCTTCTCGCTGCGACGGCCGGTTTTGTTTTGGGTGGCCTCGGTGCGCGGTCAGGCTGTCCCGTGGCCGATCCGCGCGAAGAACCGGTCGATCTCCGCCGCGGCGAGGTCGGGCGTCTCGTAATGAACGAAGTGGCCGGCATCGTCGGCGATGCTCGCCTCCACATCCTCGAAATAGTCGGGCACGACGTCGATCCAGGCCGATCTCAGGATGGGATCGTGGCGGCCCCACAGGACGCGCGCGGGCTGCTTGATGCGCGGGGGCTTCGGCGCGGTGCCCGCCATCGTGGCGAGGCGGCCGGCATTCTGCGAGATGTACCAGTTGAAGCCGCCCTGGAGATTGCCGGGCCGCATGAAATTGTCGACCCAGCGCTCCAGCACGCCGTCGAACGCGTCCTTGCGGTGCGACCAGTGCGTCAGGAAGTGCCGGAGATAGGCGCGGCAGGCCTCGCGCGTGGCCCCGACGATCTCCGCGGCGAACGGCATCTGGTTGAAGGTCTGGTACCAGATCTCGTTGATCTGCTGCGGCTCGCGCCAGCGCGCCCCGATCCCGTGCGTGCCGCAGTTGAAGAAGAAGAGGCCGGCGACGCGGTCGGGGTGGCCGAGCGCCAGCCGCTGCATCGCATAGGCGCCGACATCGTGGCCGACGAAGCCCGGCCGGGCGATGCCGAGCCGGTCGAGCAGGGCCACGATGTCGGCGGCCAGCACGTCGGGACCGGCCTGGTCGGACGGAGCGGCATCGGGGGCGCCGCTCTCGCCGAAGCCGCGGAAGTCCGGCGCGATCAGGCGGTAGCGGCCGGCCAGCCGTTCGAACATCGGCTCCCAGGTCGCCCAGAACTCGGGCCAGCCATGCAGCAGCACCAGCGGCGGACCCTCGCCGGCCTCCGCGACATGGGTGGCGAAGCCGCGTGTCTCGACGAAGCTGTGGCGCACGGTCGGCATGGGCAGGGACTCCCCGGTCGCAAGAGGGAAAGGGATCGGCGCCATCCTGCCTCGCGACGGCGGTGCGATCTCCGTCATCGCTTACGACGGCCCCGCTGCGCCTAGTGCACCACCATGCGCAGGCCGGCGAGGAGCAGGATCGCGGCAAGGATCGTCCGCAGCATGCGCGGCGGCAGGTAACGCGCGCCGAGCCACGAGCCGAGCAGGCCGCCCGCCGCAACGGCGAGGAACCACCACGGGAGCGCGGCGGGCAGGGCGGGCACGGTGGCCCACACGCCGGCCAGTGCGGCGACCGAGTTCACGAGGTTGAAGGTGGCCGACACGCCCGAGGCGTGGCGCGTGCCGATCCAGCCCAGCGCCAGGACCAGCGGCGAGAGGAAGACGCCGCCGCCGATCCCCGTCAGGCCGGCCAGGAAGCCGATGGCCGCCCCCGCCGCAAGCGAGGGCGCAAGGGGCGGGGCGGCGGGCGCGTCGGCGTCGGACGTCTTGCCCGACAGCACGGACCGGATCATCAGCGCGGCGGCGAGCAGCAGCAGCGCGCCCACGACCGGATGATAGAAGGCCGGCGGCAGATGCGTCGCGCCGCCGGCGACGGAGAAGGGGACGCCCAGCAGCGCGAACGGCCAGCACTGGCGCCATGACAGGAGGCCGCTGCGGGCGAAGCGCCAGCATCCGATGGCGGCGACGACGATGTTGAGCGCAAGTGCGGTCGGCTTGATGATCTCGGGCCCGTAGCCGAGCAGGCCCATCACGGCGACATAGCCGGTGCCGCCGGCCTGTCCGACGGAGGCGTAGAGGGCGGCGGTGATGCCGAACAGGATCGCAAGCAGGAGGTCGCCGCCCATGCGGACGCAGGATAGGCAGCCGCCGGCAGGTGGTCGAGCGCCATGGCTGCACGACGCGTCGGACGACGTCGTTCGCTCGTTGGGAGGTGGGGACTCAGACGGGCGTCATGCGGGGCGCTGCGAGCGTTTCTCAGCTCACGCGAACGTCATGCTTGCACGTCGACTATGCGTAAAAAAACAGCGGCCTCGTTCGTCTAAGGAATAGGGGCCCGTGCTTGCCGTCGATGCGACGGAGGCGGCGGCGGCGCCGCGGAGGAAACATTTGATCCGGCTTGCCATCGCTTTCCTGGCCGCGCCCGTGCTGCCCGCCATCGTCAAGACATGGCTGGTGAGCCGTCCCGACGATACGCTGTCGCTCAGCCTGCTCGTGCTGATCGCCGGGCTTTTCTACGCCATGCAAATCGTCGTCGGCGTGCCGGGTTACCTCGTGATGCACCGCTACCGGCAGACCGATGCGCTCGCCTGCATCGTGCTCGGCTTCCTCGTGATGGCGATCCCGATCGCGCTCTCGTCGCTCTACTGGTGCGTCGGCAGCACCTGCGTCGCCGATACCGTGCGCTACACCGCCGATTCCGGTCTCTACGGCTTCGCGATGGGCGCGGTGTTCTGGCTGATCGCCCAGCCCGGCCGGCCGGCGTGGCGCCTTCCTTCCTTCCGCACGGCGCGGATGCAGCGTCGCCTCGATGTCGACCTTCAGCGTCGCCGCTCCGGTCGCGGCAACGTCTGACGCTTTCGGCGGCATCGCCCGCGCGGCGATGATCGGGCGGACAGGCGCAGCTGCGCAGGCCGTCGGCGCGAGGCACCCCTGTCGTGCTGCGGGCCAACGTCACCAACCTGCTCGACAGCAATTACTGGATTGCAAACCCGACCGGCTACGTCATCAGCGGCATGCCGCGCATGGCGTGGATCTCGCTGCAGGCCGATTTCTAGCGCGAAGGGAAGGGCCGGCGCCGCCGCGGCCCTTCCGCTCCGGTCCGTCGTCAACGGCGGATCATCACCTCGACCAGGGTCGGTCCGTCGGTACGGGCGAGCGCCTGGTCCATCGCGGCGTCGAACCCTTCGGCCGTGTCGACGCGTTCCGCCGCGACACCGAAGCCGCGCGCGATGCCCGCGATGTCCATCTTCGGGTCGTCGAAATCCATGCCGATCGGCGTGTCGTTGCCGTGGAACAGCTTCAGCCGGTTCTTGAGGATCTGGTAGCCCTCGTTGTTGGTGATGACGAAGATCACCGGCAGCTTCTGGTTGGCCGCGCTCCACAGCGCCGTGATGGAGTACATCGCGCTGCCGTCGCCGATCACCGCCACGACGCGGCGCTTCGGTTCCGCGATCTGCACGCCGACCGCGGCGGCGATGCCCCAGCCGATGCCGCCGCTCACGTTGCCGAAGAAGCTGTTGCGGTCGCGGAAGGCGAAATAGGCGGGCAGGGTGGCGGTGCTGGTCAGACCCTCCTCGACGAGGATGGCGTCGTCCGGCAGCTTCTCGCACATCCGCATCATCACCCATTCGGCGGGCAGGCGCTCGCCGGAGGGCGGCGCGAGCCTGGCCTTGCGGGCGGCGCGCTGGGCGCTCCAGTTACGCGTCGCGAGGTCGGCGAGCGCGGCCCTGGCCCGGGTCGCCAGCGCGTCGCCGCCCAGCCGCTTCAGCACCGGCACCAGGGCGCGCAGCGTTTCCTTCACGTCGGCGCGCAGCGCGATCTCGGCCGGGAAGTTCTTGCCCATCTCCCAGTCGCGCAGGCCGATCATCGCGACCTTGGTGGTCTCGGGCAGCGGCTCGGTCTCGCTCCACACCGACATCTTCAGCACGTCGGCGCCGACGCACAGCATCAGGTCGTAGTCGGACAGGATGCGCCGCACGTTCTTCTGGTCGCGGTTCAGCGCGCCGAGATAGGCGGCATGCTCGGACGGGAAGTGGGCGCCCCAGGCCACGGTCTGCTGCAGCACCGGCGCGCCCAGCGTCTCGGCCAGCTCGACCGCCTCGGCGAAGGCGTCCGACGTGGCGATCTCGTGGCCGGCCAGGATCACCGGGTTCTTCGCCGCGAGCAGGCGGTTGGCGAGCTTCTCCAGCGCCTCGTCGCCCGGCCGGACCGCGGTGTCGACGCGCGTCGCCTCGCCAAGGTCGATCGGTGCCTCGTTGTTCAGGATGTCGCCGGGCAGCGAGATGAAGACCGGGCCGGTCGGTGCGGTGAGCGCGACCTTGGCGGCACGCCGCAGGATGCGCGGCAGGTCCTCGACGCGGTTGACCTCGACCGCCCATTTCACCACCGGCTGGGCGATCGGCACCAGCGGCGCGTAGAGCAGCGGCTCGGTGAGGCCGTGTCCCTGTTCCTGCTGGCCTGCCGTCACGATCATCGGCGTGCCCGACATCAGCGAGGTGTAGATCGAGCCGATGGCGTTGCCGAGGCCGGGCGCGACATGGACGTTGCACGAGACGAGCCTGCCCGAGGCGCGCGCGTAGCCGTCGGCCATGGCGATGACGACCGCCTCCTGCAGGCCGAGCACGTAGCCCATCTGCGGCGCGGAGGAGAGCGCGTGCATGATCGGCAGCTCGGTCGTGCCGGGATTGCCGAACATCTTGACGACGCCTTCGTCGCCCAGCACGCGCAGGAAGACGTCGCGGCCGGTGATGCTGTTCGAGACGGGGGCGTCGGGCATGGGTTCCTCCTGTTGTGCGTGCACGCTAGCATACGGGGATGAGCGATCATGGCCCGCCAACGCATGTCAGCCGCCTGTCGATATGGCAGGGGCCGGTGAGATTCACGCGGCTGGAGGGCGGGCTCACCAACCTCGCCTGGATGGCCGAGGATGCGCGCGGCAGGTTCGTCGTGCGCTGCGGCGAGGACATCCCGCTGCACCATGTCTTCCGCGACCGCGAACGCGCGGCATCGATCGCCGCCTGCGAGGCCGGGCTGTCGCCGGAGGTGGTGCATGCCGGGCCGGGCGTGATGGTGATGCGCTTCCTCGAGGCGCGCACCTTCGCCGAGGCCGACCTGCGTCGCGAGGTCGAGCGGATCACCGCCCTGCTGCGGCGCTGCCATGCCGAGGTCGGGCAGCGCGTCCACGGGCCGCCGGGCTTCTTCTGGGTGTTCCACGTCATCCGCGACTATGCCCGCACGCTCGCGCGCGACGGCGGTCCCCACGCCGCACGCCTGCCCGAGTTCGTGGCCGCGGCCGACAGGCTCGAGGCGGCGCAGGTCGCGATGCCCGTCGTGTTCGGCCATCACGACCTGCTGCCCGGCAACATCCTCGACGACGGCACGCGGCTCTGGCTGATCGACTGGGAGTATGGCGGGTTCGGCACGGCGATGTTCGACCTCGCCAACCTGTCGGCCAACGGCGCCTACGGTCCCGACGAGGATGCCCGGCTGCTCCATGCCTATTTCGAGGGCAGGGCGGACGAGGGCGTGAGACGTTCGTTCCGGGCGATGAAGGCGGCGAGCGCGCTGCGCGAGGCGATGTGGGCCATGGTGTCGGAACGCCATCTCGCGCTGCCCGGCGTGGATTATGCCGCCCATGCCCGGACGTTCCTGGATCGCTATGAGGAACTGATGGCCCGCTGATTGCATGTCCCTCCGGCAGTTCCCGCCTGCTGGAGCATACATCGCATGAGCCTTCGCCGTTTCGGTCTTGCCGTCGCGCTTGCCGCGTCTTCCGCAACGTTCTCCGGGGTGCCGCTGTCGGCCTCGCATGCGCAGGAGAAGACCCTGCGCATCGCCATGACCGCGTCCGACATCCCGACCACGACGGGCATGCCGAACAACGGCTTCGAGGGCATGCGCTTCCTCGGCTTCCCGATCTTCGAGGGGCTGATCCTGTTCGACCTCACCAAGTCGGACAAGCTCGCGACCCTGCGGCCGGGCCTTGCCGAGAGCTGGAAGCAGTCGCCGGACGACAAGAAGACCTGGATCTTCACCCTGCGCAAGGACGTGAAGTTCCACGACGGCACCCCCTTCAATGCCGACGCGGTGATCTGGAACCTGGAGCGCATCTTCAACAAGGACAGCCCGCAATTCGAGGCGCAGGCGACCGGCATCATGCGTTCGCGCGTGCCGATCCTCGCCTCGTGGAAGAAGATCGACGACCATACGGTGGCGCTGACCACGACGCAGGTCGCCTCGTACTTCCCGTGGATGGTGCCCTACATCCTGACCTCGTCGCCGACCCAGTGGGAGAAGGCGGGCAAGGACTGGGGCAAGGTCGGCCTCGAGGGCGCGGCCGGTACCGGCCCGTTCAGGATCACCAAGGTCGTGCCGCGCCAGTCGGTGACGCTGGCCCGCAACGACGCGTATTGGGACGCGGCGAAGAAGGCCAAGGTCGACCAGGTCCTGCTGCTGCCGATCCCCGAGGCCAACACGCGGCTCGCCGCGCTGCGCTCGGGCCGCGTCGACTGGATCGAGGTGCCGCCGCCCGACGGCATCCCGTCGCTCAAGCAGGCAGGCTACGTCATCTCGACCAACTCCTACCCGCATGTCTGGCCGTGGTTCTACAACATGGCGGCCAAGAACAGCCCGCTCGCCGACGTGCGGGTGCGGCAGGCGCTTAATTACTGCATCGACCGCAACGCCATCGTGTCGCTGCTGAACGGCACCGCCGAGCCGTCGGTCGGCTGGTTGAAGCCCAACGACGCGGCGTTCGGCAATCCGGAGAACCGCTACACGTTCGACGCCGCCAAGGGCAAGAAGCTGCTGGCCGAGGCGGGCTTCACGCCGCAGAAGCCGCTTTCCTTCAAGGTCATGATCTCGACCTCGGGCTCGGGCCAGATGCTGCCGCTGCCGATGAACGAGGCGCTGCAGGAGAACCTGAAGCAGGCCTGCGGCGTCGACGTCCAGGTCGACGCGGTGGAGTGGCAGGTGCTGCTGAACGCCAGCCGCGCGGTGCCCGACGCGCCGTCGCTGAACGGCGCCATGGCGCTCAACGTCAGCTCGCCGTCGAGCGACGTCGGCATGATGTTCCGCTACTTCGCGGCGGCCAATTCCTCGCCGACCGGTTCCAACTTCGAGCAGTGGAACGACGAGAAGTTCGAGACCGCGCTGAAGTCGCTGGCCGAGGCGACCGACGACGAGACGATCCTGAAATACTTCCGGGTGGCGCACGAGCGGCTGGTCGACAACCCGCCCTGGCTCTACATCGTGCACGACCTCAACCCGCGCGCCTTCAGCAAGAACGTCGAGGGTTTCGTGCCGGCACAATCCTGGTTCGTCGACCTGACGCTGGTCGGCCTGAAATAATCGCTGCCCGGGGAGGGCCGGAACGGAAAGAGCGCCCCGCGGGGCGCTCTTTTCTTTTGTGCTCGGATCGTCGACGCGGACCGGCGTCGACGATCTTTACTCAAAGAACATGAGAGAGCAGGATCGTCGTTGCCGAAGGCCTTTGCGCTGGGAGCGCGCCCCTCCTGGGGAAGGTCACTTCCCCCGGAGGGGCGCTCAAGCGATGATTCCAGGAACGTCGAGCGTTCCTGGCGCGACAGTGTTTCATCGAGATGGAGAGAATGAGCGCCACTTCGCGCGAAGTACCCTTCGCGCTTGAGCGGCGCGCTCCCGGCACACAGGCCGGCTTCATCGGGGATGTGCGCCTACGAAGACGAACCGTCCTTGCCGAGGGGCCTGGCGCCGCCCGCTCGGTCCAAACGCGCGAATCTCACTTCGCGCAGAGCTTGGGGATCCTGGAGAGGATCTCGATGGAGCAGGTCTCGGCCGGGAAGAGGGCCCAGACCGCCAGCAACACGATGGCGAGGAAGATGAAGGGGCGCAGCACCCGCAGCATCACCGGGATGACCAGCGCGATCACCCAGTAGGCGACCACCAGGCCGACCACGATGGCGAGCACGCGGTATTGCATGCTCCAGCTTTCCCAGGTCCCGAGATTGGCCCGCTCCAGCAGCTGGTTGACGTAGTCCATGGGTGGCCGCCGTCCTTATGCTTGCGTGTTGCCCTCGCGGGTACCGTCCGCGGTCAGTCGCGGAACGGGTCGGTCATCAGGATCGTGTCCTCGCGCTCGGGGCTGGTGCTGACCAGCGCCACCGGGCAGCCGACCAGCTCCTCGATGCGGCGCACGTACTTGATGCAGGTCGCCGGCAGCTCGCCGAACGACCGCGCGCCGCGCGTGCTCTCGGACCAGCCCTCGAACGTCTCCCACACCGGCTTCAGCCTGGCCTGCGCACCCATCGTGAAGGGGAAGCGCTCGATCCGCCGTCCGTCGACCTCGTAGCCGACGCAGACCTTGATCTCCTCCATGCCGTCCAGCACGTCGAGCTTGGTGAGCGCGATGCCGTCGATGCCGTTCAGCTTCACGGCCTGGCGTACCATCACCGCGTCGAACCAGCCGCAGCGGCGGCGGCGGCCGGTGTTGGTGCCGAACTCGTGGCCGCGGTCGCCCAGGCCCTGGCCGATCTCGTCCGTCAGCTCGGTCGGGAAGGGTCCGTCGCCGACGCGCGTGGTGTAGGCCTTGGCGATGCCGAGCACGTAGCCGACCGAGCCGTTGCCCATGCCGCTGCCGATCATCGCCTGCGCCGCCACCGTGTTCGACGAGGTGACGAAGGGATAGGTGCCGTGGTCGATGTCGAGCATCGTGGCCTGCGCGCCCTCGAACAGGATGCGCTTGCCGGCGGCGCGCAGCGCGTCGAGCCGCTCCCACACGTCCTCGGCGAAGGGCAGGATCTTCGGCGCCAGCTCGAGCAGGTCGGCGAGCAGGGTCTTGGGGTCGATCTGCGGCTGGCCCAGCCCCTGGCGCAGCGCGTTGTGATGGGCGAGCAGGGTCTCGACCTTGCGCGCGAGATAGTCGGGCTCGGCGAGGTCGCCGACGCGGATCGCGCGGCGTCCGACCTTGTCCTCGTAGGCCGGGCCGATGCCGCGGCGCGTGGTGCCGATCTTGATCGTGCCCGGCACGTCCTCGCGCCAGCCGTCGAGGTCGCGGTGCAGCGGCAGGATCAGCACGGCATGGTTGGCGATCTTCAGCGTCTCGGGCGTCACCGACACGCCCTGGGCCGAGACCCGCTTCACCTCGTCGAGGAAGTGCCAGGGGTCGACCACGACGCCGTTGCCGATGATCGACAGCTTGCCCTTGCGCACCACGCCCGAGGGCAGCAGCGCGAGCTTGTACGTCTGGTTGCCGATGACCAGCGTATGGCCGGCATTGTGACCGCCCTGGAAGCGCACGACGACTTCCGCGCGCTCGCTCAACCAGTCGACGATCTTGCCCTTGCCTTCGTCGCCCCACTGGGCGCCGATCACCGCAACGTTGGCCATTCTCTTGTCCCTTCACACATGAAAACGCCTCCCCGGGGCCGGTTCCGGAGAGGCGTGACGTCGGATAGCACTTAAGCCGCCCGGGGGCGAGGCGAAACGATCCTCAGCGGGCGGAGGTCACAGGTCTGCGGCGCATGTCCTCACAGCGGCACGGCGTCGCCGTCCACGAGGGCGTGGCTGCAGCGCAGGCGGCGGGCCTCGGCGCGCGCATCGTCGGCCGGCGAGACGGCGCGCACGACGGCGTAGCCCTTGGCCTGCCACGGCGCGGCGGCCTCCCAGGCGGTGCCGCTCGGCAGATAGAGGCGGGGCCGCTCGGGCGGCGGCGCGGAGGCGGCCAGCACGGCGTCCATGTAGACGGTGAAGCCGGTCGCGGGCTCGCTGACCCCGTCCTCGGGATAGCCGGCCGAGTAGCGTCCGCCGCGTGCAAGTTCCTCGCGGCCCTTCAGCGCGAACACCGAGAAGGAGACGCCGGTCTGGTATTCCAGTCCGCGATATTCGACGGGGTCGACCGTGAGCGGCAGGTCGGGTTCGGCGTGCTGCACGAGCGCCACCACCTCGGCCAGCCGCGCCGCTTCCGACGCGGCGGCGGCGGGCAGGTTCAGCGTGCCGAGGCGGGCGAGGGCCGCGGCCGCCGGCCCTGCCGCCTTGAGCAGGGCGGTGAACAGCCCGGCCGCCGTGGTGGTGCTGGCAGCCTCGGCGAGCGCGCCCTCGTCCTTGCGGTCGAGCGCGCGGCGCAGCCGTCGCAGGGTTTCGGCCGGCAGGTCGAGGCCGGCCGCGACGGCGGCGACCAGCGTCGGCAGGTTGAGGTCGACGGTGAGCCCGGCCACGCCCATCGCGCGCAGCGTGTCGACCGCCAGCAGCACGGCCTCGGCATCGGCCTCGGCGCTGTCGACGCCGATCAGCTCGGTGCCGACCTGGGCGAACTGCCGCTCGGGCTTCAGCGCATTGCCGCGCACGCGGATGACGTTGCCGCCGTAGGACAGGCGCAACGGCCGCGGCTCGTGCTTCAGCCGCGTCACCGCGATGCGCGCGACCTGCACCGTCATGTCGGGCCGCACGCCCATCATGCGCTGCGACACCGGGTCCATCAGCCGGAAGGTCTGCGAGGCCAGCGCCGCGCCGGGGCCACCCAGCAGCGACTCCTCGAACTCGACGAGCGGCGGCTTCACGCGCTCGTAGCCGAAGGCGGCGAACCGCTCGATGGCGAGATCGATGGCGCGCGCCTCGCGCGACGCGTCGGGCGGCAGGAGATCGCCCAGCCCGGCCGGCAGCAGGCCGCGGTGGTCGTTGTCGTTGGACGTCATGGCGCGCTTGATAGCCCATCGCAGCCGCCAAGGGGAGGGTGCGACGGGAGGCCGGGGGCGCGGCCCGGCGGGCTCCGGCCCTGCGCGTCCAAGGCGATGCTCGTTTTCCCGCAGGCTCTGGGCTATTGGTCGGCGCGATGAAGGATGTTTCCCGTCCCGCCTTGTCCGTCGTGGCGCCCTGCTTCAACGAGCAGGAGGTGCTGCCGGAATTCGTGCGCCGGGTCGGGGCCGTGCTCGACGGGCTCGGCCGGTCGGCCGAGATCGTGCTGGTCGACGACGGCTCGCGCGACAGGACATGGCAGGTGATGACCGAGCTTGCCGCGCGCGAGCCGCGCATCGTGGCAGTGCGGCTGATGCGCAACCATGGCCACCAGCTCGCGCTGACGGCGGGGCTGAGCGTCTGCCGCGGCGAGCGCATCCTGATCATCGACGCCGACCTGCAGGACCCGCCCGAACTGCTGCCCGACATGCTGGCGCTGATGGAAGGGGCCGACGGTAATGGCGGCGCCGACGTGGTCTATGGCCAGCGCCGCCAGCGCGACGGCGAGAGCCTGTTCAAGCGCGCCACCGCGGCCGGTTTCTACCGGCTCATCGGCCGGCTGACCGACGTCAACATCCCGGCCGACACCGGCGACTTCCGCCTGGTCACCCGTCGCGTACTCGACCTGCTGCTGGCCATGCCCGAGCGCCACCGCTTCATCCGCGGCATGGTGGCCTGGATCGGCGGCCGCCAGGTGCCGCTCACCTACGACCGCCATGCGCGCGTCGCGGGCGAGAGCAAGTATCCGCTGTCGAAGATGCTGAAATTCGCTTCCGACGCCATCACCTCCTTCTCGGTGGTGCCGCTGATGGCCTCGATGACGGTGGGCTGGATCATGGCGGGGCTGGGCTTCGCCTTCTTCGTCTATTCCATCGTCGGCTGGCTGCTGCACGAGAACCTGCCCGGCTGGACCTCGCTGATGGCTGCGGTCGGCCTGCTGGGCGGCATGCAGTTCCTGATGCTGGGCATCATCGGCTCCTATCTCGGCCGCCTCTACGACCAGTCGAAGGGCCGGCCGCTGTTCATGATCCGCGAGATCGTCGACGGCGGCCCCGGCGGCCCCGTGCGGACGGACGGCACGCCGTGACCGGGCAGGGCGCGAAGACCGAGCCGGCCTCGTGGTCGGGCGAGCCGGCCGAGTTCGACGACTACGCCGCCGAGTACGAGGGCGGCCTCGACAATCCCGTGAAGCGGATGATGGGCAACTCGGCCGACCAGTTCATCGCCGTGAAGGCGCGCTGGCTGATGCGGCGCGAGAAGGCGCTGGCGGCGGGCGGCCTGTCGGTGCTCGACTATGGTTGCGGCGTCGGCTTCATGATGCGCGTGCTGGCGCGGCACGGGGCGAAGGCCGCCTTCACCGGCTGCGACATCTCCACAGGCATGCTGCGCCAGGTCGAGGCGCGCTGGCCGGCCGATCTCGGCCCGCCGCCCGCGCTGGCGCCGCAACAGGGTGCGCGTACGCCCTTCGCCGACGGCCAGTTCGACATCGCGGTCATCAGCGCCGTGCTGCACCATGTGCCGCTCGCCGACCGGCCGTCGGTCTATGCCGAGCTCGGCCGCGTGCTGAAGCCGGGCGGGCGGATCTATGTGTTCGAGCACAATCCGCGCAACCCGCTGGTGCGCTACGTGATCGCGCGCACGCCGATCGACCGCAACGCCATCCTGCTCGATGCAGAGGAAGTGCGACACGCCCTGCTCGACAGCGCGCGCTACGAGCTCGAGACCGACTACCTGATGTTCATGCCGCCCGGCATCGCCGCGCTGCGCGGCGTCGATCGGCTGCTGACATGGCTGCCGCTCGGGGCGCAATATGTCGTGGCCGCGCGCAAGCCGGCCAGTTGACCAGCGAGGATACGATGGGCGTGAACAGCGAGAGCTTCGAGGCCGGCCTGAAGAGCGACGGCTTCGACGAGATCCTGACCAGCACGAATCCCGGCGGCAAGTACAACGCCGAGCACGCCCATCCGTTCGACGTGCGCGCGATGGTGCTGCAGGGCGAGGTGACGCTGGGCTGGGACGGGCGCACGCAGACCTTCCGCCCGGGCGACGTCTTCACCATGGCGCGCGACTGCCCGCACACCGAGCGGTTCGGGCCCGAGGGCGCCGTCTCGCTGGTCGGCCGCAAGCGCTAGCCGCCCCGCGCACCCGACCGGCACGGCAGGATCAACGGCAACCGGCAGCGGCGTCACGTGCAGCGTTCGGGTCAAGTCTGGCAGCCGCTCGCGGCGTTCGCGCTGTCGCTCGCCGCGCTGTGCGGGCTGGTGGCGTGGCTCGACAACGTCCACATCGTCAGCGCCAACGGCATGTACAAGAGCATCCAGGCCGAGCCCTGGATCGTCTCGCCGGAGAACGCGCGGCTCGACCCGTCCAACTATCTCTTCTTCCCGCTCTATGGCTGGCTGTGCCGCGTGCTCGACGTGCTGGGCATCGACCGCGACGTGCCGTGGAAGCAGTTCGCCTGGCTCAACGCCTTCTGGGCCAGCATCGCCTCCGCCATCGTCTTTGCCTTCGTCCGGCGCCTGACCGGCAGCGCGCGCGCCGCCGCGCTCGCAACGCTGTTCCATCTCGGCTGCGGCTTCGTCCTGCTGCTCTCCGTGATCAGCGAGGACATCATGCCGGGCTATGTCTTCGTGCTGGGCGCGATGGCGCTGGCCGGCCTTTGGTTCGAGCGGCCGGACTGGCGGCGCGTCCTGGTCGTCGGCATCGTCTTCACGATCGGCTGGCTGATCGAATGGCGGCTGCTGTTCCCGACCTTGCCCGCTTTGGTGCTGGCGCTGCTGGTCGCGCCGGTGCCGTGGCGGCAGCGCCTGGTCTCCGTCTTCTGGCTGGTCTTCGCCATCGTGGGCTTCGCCGGCCTGGTGCAGCTCTGGTGGGACGGCCACAACGGCGCGGTCGGCCTGCACGACATGCTGTGGACCGGAAAGGGCGTGACGACCGGGTGGGCTGGCCTGTCCTGGGACAAGGCATGGATGATGCTCTCCGGCGTCGGCAACTACCTGCTGATCCTGGGCGGCTTCGTCGAGCCGGGCGCCGCGCGCGCTGCCGCCCTGCCGCTCGCGTTCTCGGTCCTGCTGCAGGTCGCGATCTTCGTCGCCGGCGTGGCGGCCTTCTGGCCGCGCCGCCACGAGCCGCGCGTGCGCGCCGTCGCGATCGTGTTCCTCGGCACGCTGGGGGCGGGGCAGGTGCTGAATGTCTACTCCCAGCCGCAGGATCCGCAGATGCAGCTCAACGTCATGCCGTGGCTGACGGTGGCGTGGGCCGGCGCGGTGGCGATGTTCCTGCCGCGCGGCCGCGCGGTCGCGCTGGCCTGCCTGCTGCTCTCGCTGGCGCCGCTCGCCTGGAACGTGGCGGCGCTGGCGCGCTGGCGCGGCGACGACACGCGCTGGCTGGCCACGACGCAGGCGCTGGAGAAGCGCTTCCCGCCGGCCTCGACCGTGTTCCTCTACTGGGGCTTCGAGCCGGTCGCGACCTGGCAGTATGCGCTGTGGAGCCGGACCTGGGACTGGGACGACAAGGTCGAGATCGGCCGCGCCCCGGTGCGCGACCCGGCCTTCAAGTGGATCGCCGTGAATGCCGGCGGCATCCGCCATCCCGACTGGACGGCCGAGCAGCATGCCGCGGCGCTGAAGCGCGACATCGACCGCGCGCTCGACCGCGGCTACCAGGTCGCCGTCTCCGACCTCTGGAGCTGGACGCCGGCGCAGCTCGCCGACCATCTCGGCAGCGTCGCCGCCGCCGACCGCGCCGACGCCATCTACCGCATGCTGCACGACACCTACCGCGCCACGCCCGCCTTCACCGATCCGATGGCGGGCACCTACTACCTGCTGTCGCGTCGCTAATGCAGCCACGAACCCGAAGCAGACCCTTCGCGTTAAGATCCGGCATGCGATGGTTGCGGCCCGAGCGTAACGATGCGCCTCGCCGCATGCGCCGGCGTCCCAAGAGCGAGGCGCCGCGTCCCCGGCATCGTGGTTGCCGCGCCCACGCTCCACATTGACGGCGCACCGTCCGGCCCGTATATCGGCCGCGGGCCACGCTCCCCCACCGGAGTGCATTTCTTCTGTAAGGGAGAATGACAATGACGAAGCCGTCCATGCGTCCCGCGCGTCCCGATTTTTCCTCGGGCCCCTGCGCCAAGCGTCCGGGTTGGACACCGGAAGTCCTGAAAGATGCCGCCGTCGGGCGGTCCCATCGCTCCAAGCTCGGCAAGAAGAAGATCGTCGAGGCGGTCGACCGCACGCGCGCGATCCTCGGCATTCCCGCCGACCATCGCATCGCCATCGTTCCCGCGTCCGACACCGGCGCGGTCGAGATGGCGCTGTGGTCGCTGCTCGGCGCCCGCCCGGTCGACATGCTGACTTGGGAAAGTTTCGGCGAGGGCTGGGTCACCGACGTGGTGAAGCAGCTCAAGCTCAAGGACGTGCGCACGCTCAAGGCGCCCTACGGCCAGATCGCCGACCTCGAGGCGGTCGACTGGACGCACGACGTCGTCTTCACCTGGAACGGCACGACCTCCGGCGTGAAGGTCCCGAACGGCGACTGGATCGCCGACGACCGCGAGGGCCTGGCGATCTGCGACGCGACCTCGGCCGTGTTCGCCATGGACCTGCCCTGGGCCAAGCTCGATGTCGTCACCTGGTCGTGGCAGAAGGTGATGGGCGGCGAGGGTGCGCACGGCATGCTCGTGCTGTCGCCGCGCGCCATCCAGCGGCTCGAGAGCTATTCGCCGCCGTGGCCGATGCCGAAGATCTTCCGCCTGACCTCGGGCGGCAAGTTCTCCGAGGCGATCTTCAAGGGCGACACGATCAACACGCCGTCGCTGCTCTGCATCGAGGACGCGATCGACGGGCTGAAATGGGGCGAGGGCGTCGGCGGGCTGAAGGGCCTGATGGCGCGCTCCGAGGCCAATCTCGGCGTGCTGGAGAAGTTCGTCGAGTCGCGGCCCTGGGCTGCGTTCCTGGCGGCCGACAAGGCGATCCGCTCCAACACGTCGGTCTGCCTGGTGATCGAGGCGCCGTGGTTCGCGGCGCTGCCGGCCGACAAGCAGGCCGTGGCGGCGAAGAAGATGGGCGACCTGCTTGAGACGGAGAAGGCGGGCTACGATGTCGGCTCGTACCGCGACGCTCCGCCGGGCCTGCGCATCTGGTGCGGCGCCACGGTCGAGAAGGCCGATCTCGAGGCGCTGCTGCCGTGGCTCGACTGGGCCTACGCCGAGATCGAGCGCGAGTTCGGCGCCAAGGCCGCCTGACCGTTCGCACGAGACGCCATCCCGGCCGGGGCATGCGCCCCGCCGGATGGCGCGCCTGCCTCACCTTCATCGAGCGCCGCCTGTGCCGGCGCGCTTCATCGCTTTCCAGGAGTCACGGACAATGGCCAAACCCAAGGTTCTCATTTCCGACGAGCTGTCCTCGCGCGCCGTCGAGATCTTCGCCGAGCGCGGCTGCGACGTCGATTTCAAGCCCGGCCTCAAGCCGGCCGAGCTGCGCGCCATTATCGGCCAGTACGAAGGTCTGGCGATCCGCTCGGCGACCAAGGTCACGGCCGAGGTGCTGGCCGAGGCCAAGAAGCTCAAGGTCGTGGGCCGCGCCGGCATCGGCGTCGACAATGTCGACATCAAGGCCGCGACCGCGCATGGCGTCGTCGTCATGAACACGCCGTTCGGCAACGCGATCACCACGGCCGAGCATGCCATCGCGCTGATGTTCGCGGTCGCCCGCCAGGTGCCGGAGGCCAATGCCAGCACGCAGGCCGGGAAGTGGGAGAAGAACCGCTTCATGGGCACCGAGCTCAGCTTCAAGACGCTGGGCCTGATCGGCTGCGGCAACATCGGCTCGATCGTCGCGGAGCGCGCCATCGGCCTCAAGATGCGCGTCGTGGCCTACGACCCGTTCCTGAGCGACCAGCGCGCCGCGGAGCTCGGCGTCGAGAAGGCGACGCTGGAGGACGTGCTGGCCCGCGCCGACTTCATCACCGTGCACACGCCGCTCACCGACCAGACCAAGAACATCCTCTCGCGCGCCAACCTGATGAAGACCAAGAAGGGCGTGCGCATCGTGAACTGCGCGCGCGGCGGCCTGGTCGACGAGCTGGCGGTGCGCGACCTGCTGGTCTCCGGCCACATCGCCGGCGCGGGCTTCGACGTGTTCGTCGAGGAGCCGGCCAAGACCAATGTGCTGTTCGGCGCGCCGAACCTCGTCTGCACGCCGCATCTCGGCGCGTCCACCGTCGAGGCGCAGGAGAACGTGGCGCTGCAGGTCGCCGAGCAGATGGCCGACTACCTGCTGACGGGCGCGGTCACGAACTCGCTCAACATGCCGAACGTCTCGGCCGAGGACGCGCCCAGGCTGGCGCCGTTCCTCAACCTCGCGCAGAAGCTCGGCAGCTTCGCCGGCCAGCTCACCGACACCGACATCAAGGCGGTCTCGATCGAGTACGAGGGCCAGGTCGCGCGGCTCAACGTGAAGCCGCTGACGCAGGTCGCGCTGATGGGCGTGCTGCGCCCGCAGCTCGACTCGGTGAACATGGTCAACGCCCCGGTGGTCGCGCGCGAGCGCGGCATCGAGGTCGCCGAGGTCAAGCACGAGCGCGAGACCGACTACAATTCGATGATCCGCCTCTCGGTCACGACCGAGAAGTACACGCGTTCGGTGACGGGTACGCTGTTCGGCGGCAAGCACCCGCGCATCGTCGAGATCAAGGGCATCGAGATCGACGCCGAGTTCGCGCCGCACATGCTCTACATCACCAACGACGACAAGCCGGGCTTCATCGGCCGGCTCGGCACGGTGCTGGGCGAGAACAAGGTCAACATCGCGACCTTCCATCTCGGCCGCGACAAGCCCGGCGGCTCCGCCATCGCGCTCGTCCAGGTCGACCAGCCGCTGTCGAAGGACCTGATGTCCAGGATCGCCGCCATCGAGGGCGTCGTGCAGACCAGGTCGCTCGGGTTCTAGTTTCCACGGGACGTTCGCTTCCGGAGGTCCGGCGCCCAGCGTGCCGGACCTCTTTTCGTTTGCGGGGGACGACGCTGGCGGGGCGGTCGGGGATCATTTGGTGGGTAGGCTGTGCTGCGTACGACCATAAGCGCGCTTGTCGTTGCGGTTGGCCCGCGATCACTCGATAGGTAGGCTATCGCCTTCATCACCGTCTGGACGGTGCACGTTGCGGTTGGCCCACGATCACTCGGTAGGTAGGCTCAGCGATTGCGCTGTGCGGCCCGACGTTGCGTTGCGGTTGGCCCACGATCACTCGGTAGGTAGGCTTAAGCGTCCCGCTTGGAACCCGTCCCCATGTTGCGGTTGGCCCACGATCACTCGGTAGGTAGGCTACGCCACCCAAGAAGGATGCGAGCCATGGCGTTGCGGTTGGCCCACGATCACTCGGTAGGTAGGCTCGCCCCGCCCGACGTGCCAGTAAGCCCATCGTTGCGGTTGGCCCACGATCACTCGGTAGGTAGGCTTCGATCTCATCCGTTTGGTCGGCGCCAGCTGTTGCGGTTGGCCCACGATCACTCGGTAGGTAGGCTCCAGGCGGACGCCAAGCCTCAGCCGAATCAGTTGCGGTTGGCCCACGATCACTCGGTAGGTAGGCTGCCGCCGCCTTCGTCTCGGCGTGGGAGGGCGTTGCGGTTGGCCCACGATCACTCGGTAGGTAGGCTTTTCGATCGCCAAGACAGACGAGCGGGGCGGTTGCGGTTGGCCCACGATCACTCGGTAGGTAGGCTCGTGTGAGCGGGTGTCCGCCCGAATGGCTCGTTGCGGTTGGCCCACGATCACTCGGTAGGTAGGCTTCAGGCCGAGAAGTACGGTGCCGGCACGTGGTTGCGGTTGGCCCACGATCACTCGGTAGGTAGGCTCGTCCTGTTCCCCGGCGGCACACTGGCCGACGTTGCGGTTGGCCCACGATCACTCGGTAGGTAGGCTGGAAATGCTGGGCGTAAGCACGCGAACCGTGTTGCGGTTGGCCCACGATCACTCGGTAGGTAGGCTCATGTACATGTCGCAGAACGTCATCACGCAGTTGCGGTTGGCCCACGATCACTCGGTAGGTAGGCTACCCGAGCGGAGAACTCCACCAGGTCCTGGAGTTGCGGTTGGCCCACGATCACTCGGTAGGTAGGCTGCCGGGCGGCGGTGCGTCGGACTTCGCGTCGTTGCGGTTGGCCCACGATCACTCGGTAGGTAGGCTCGCACCCTCACTGTGAGGGACAGACGAGTAGTTGCGGTTGGCCCACGATCACTCGGTAGGTAGGCTGGATGCTTCTTGCGCCATTTCGTGATGGTAGTTGCGGTTGGCCCACGATCACTCGGTAGGTAGGCTGGCCGAGCCGCGACCCGTGACCTGCATCAAGTTGCGGTTGGCCCACGATCACTCGGTAGGTAGGCTCAGCCGGCGCCGCAGCTTGTCGTCCGACCAGTTGCGGTTGGCCCACGATCACTCGGTAGGTAGGCTCGATCGCTTCGAGTGCGACGACGCCAGCATGTTGCGGTTGGCCCACGATCACTCGGTAGGTAGGCTTAAAATAATGTGCTTTAGATACGCAACCAGTTGCGGTTGGCCCACGATCACTCGGTAGGTAGGCTCGCCATGGCCTCGGGGATCAGCAACGGCATGTTGCGGTTGGCCCACGATCACTCGGTAGGTAGGCTTAATGGGGCGCAATGGGCTGGCCAATGGCTCGTTGCGGTTGGCCCACGATCACTCGGTAGGTAGGCTAAGCCGGGGCTGTATCTGTTTGATCGGGGCGTTGCGGTTGGCCCACGGATCGCCCGAGCCGACCCGGCGCGCCATCAGGTCGAAGCCGGAAGCGCCTTCCCTGCCGAGGGCGGCGAGGGCGGCGCCCTGCTGGCGGATCTTGGCCTGCACGACCGATTGCCAGAGCCGCTTCGCCAGCGGCCGCGTCGCCTCGATCTGCGATTCGATGCGCGAGCGTTGCTCGTGGTGCATCACCACCGGCCACATCCAGGCGACCGGATTGTGGTTGGCGCCGCAGACCAGGACGGCGGCGCCGCGCTCCGCCAGCCGGACGATCAGGGTGTTGGAATAGGTGCAGCCATGGGCGTTGACGATCAGGCCGCCGATATCGTCGAGCGGCACGCGGCCGATCTCGGCGCCGTCGGCGCTGACGGTCATGAAGCCGTGATCCACCGCGACATGGCGGCCATCCTCGGCGATCTCGACGATGCGGCTCGGCATCCTGGCCTCACGGTGTCTTGGCGGGATCCCTGAGGTCGCCGAACGGGCCGACAGTGACCCGCCGGAACTTCAGCTCCTTCAGCTTCTCGTAATTGCCGAAGGTCCATTTGAACTCGCCGTCGCGGTAACGCTCGACGAGGTTCGTTTCCTCGTGCCCCGTCAGCTGCAGGTATTTGTCCCACAGCGACACGACGCGCATCGTGCGCTCCTCGCCGTTGGCGACCAGCCTGACGAGGTCGTTCTTGTGGACCCGCCAGAGGAGTTTCGGCGGGGGCTCGAGCCTGCTCCAGGCCGGCTGGAAATGCGGCCGGTTGGCGTCGAAGGCGGTGACGATCTCGCGGCCCCACGAACCGTCGGCGCGCTCGAAGATGTCGACCCGGAGGTTGTCGCCGGCGCTGTAGGCCTTGTAGGGCCGGCCATGGCGGTCGTGGACGACGACGATCGCGGCTTCCTTCTTCAGGAGCCGCACGCGGCGGATATTGTTCTCCTTGCCGAACGCTGCGAGGGCCGCCTGGAATTCCTTGGCCCCGGCCTTCCGGCGATCCTTGTTTGCCATCTTGAGCCGGCCGATCTCGGCCTGCGCCCGTTCGACGGCCGCCCTGTCCTTCTTCTTCCGGGCTTCCGCCAGCCGTGCCTTGGCGTTCTCCAGGCCGGAACTGTCGCCCAGGATCGGCGCGAGGTGCGCCTTGAGCTTCTCCCTCAGGAGGGGATCGCGGATGCGGTCGATGTCGTTCTCCGACAGGGCGTCGAGGGGCTTGCGCGCCGCGACGTTGCCGCCTTCCTTGTCGGCGTCCCTCACGAGCGCGTAGGCCGTCTCCTCGTGCAGCCTGCCGCTGGTCGACACGCGCTTCCCGGCAGGGGCCTTCGGATCGATGCCATGGTCGGGCCGGTGCGAGACCACGATGCGGTCGAGCGCGGCCTTCAACTCGTCGCGATAGCCCTCCGGCCGGTCGCCGAACGGGTCGGGCATGTCGTCGACGATGCGCTCGCGATTGACGCCCTGCGCCTTCTGGATCTCCTGCAGCATCGAGCGGTCGGTCAGGCCGACCACGTAGGCATCGATGGCATGGTGCCGATGGTCGGCGCGGTTCTTCTTGTTGTGGTCGCCGAGCAGCGAGTTGAGCCCCCATTTGCGGCGCAGCAGGGCGGTCATCTGGCCGGGGATGACCCAGGTCTTGTTCGGGTCGCAGATCTTCCACAGATACTGCCGGGTGAGGCGCGCCAGGTAGGCGGTGTCGATCAGCTGGCGGGCGAGGAAGCCGCCGGTCTTCTCGATGTCCTCCAGCGCGTCCTTCGGCAGCGAGCCTTCGAGCCGCGCGTTCTCGCGCACGATGCGGCTCTTCACCAGGTCGAGCGCATCCGGGCGGAAGCGCCACTGCTTGTTCCGCGGCAGGGCAGAGACCCGCAGCATGATCTCGTTCCAGTCGTAGCCGTCGGGGCTGTGGCCGAACGCCTCGAACGGCGTGCGATTCTTCTTTTCGCGGTTGGCGGCCAGTACGCAGACGACGAGGTTCGCCGGGCTGTCGTCGAGCGAGGTGCTGAACGGCAGGATGTGGTCGATGTCGACCTCGCTGGAGAACAGCCGCCGCAGCGAGATGGGCTCGCCGGTATAGACGCAGCGCCGGTTGGCGACGTTGCCTGCGTCCAGCTCCTCCCACAGCCGCAGGCGCAGCATGGCGTCGCGCGGCGGCTTCCAGCCGGGCTGGCTCTTCTGCAGGCTGTCGAGCGTTTCGCGCCGCAGGTCGTTCTTCTTCTGGTTCTCGCTCTGCTGGCGCTGGACCTCCTCGCGTTCCTCCTGGCTGCGCTTGAGGTCGCGCGCCAGCTCGACCACGATCTCCTCGGGCGGCCCGTATTTCTCGGCGAGCGCGTTCACCAGCTTGCGGAGCTGGTTCAGTCCGATATGGACCGTCGGGTTGGCGAGCCGGCCGTACTCGCGTTCCCACGGCGGCGACGATTCGCTCCGGACCTGCGCCGTGTAGCGCTGCAGCACCTCGCCATAGTAGGGCAGCTCGTCGACCAGCACGCCGTCCCGGAAGTCGGAATGATGGTCGTAGCCGGCGGCGATCACCGCCTCGGCGAAGCCGATCGGGCCGCCGTCACTGTCGGCGCGTTCCTTCATGATCGGCACGATCTTCGACAGGGCCTTGAGGCCGAGCCGGCCGTAGCCGTCGGGAAGGGGCGTGTCGGCGGCGCTGCCGGCTTCCTCCGGCGTCAGGTTCCACATCTCGACGCCGATCCGCACGATCTCGTCGCGATCCTCCTCGTCGAGCAGTTTCTGGACGATGGTCTGGCGCTCGATATCGTTCAGCCCGTCGTGCCAGCGCTTGCCGAAGACGCTTTCCTTCGCGAGGCGTACCGAGACGGCGTCGCCCTTGAGATGGTCGCGCTTCTCGCTTTCCAGGTTGAAGCTCCAGATGTCCTCGATCTTGAGCAGGATGCGGATGCGCTTGAAGGTCACTTTCTCGCTGCGCTTCAGCGCGGCATAGACGGTATCGCGTTCGGTAAGCGTGAGCCGGCGGCTCACGTTGGTGTTGGTCTTGTGGGTGAGGCGGAGGTTGGCCAGCTCCTGGAGGATGCGGAACTCCTGCTGGATCGGCAGGGCGAGCGGCGCGCGGCGGTCGCGCTTCGAGAGGTCCTCCTCGGGGTCGAGCGTGCACGGGCCGGGATCGACCGGCCGCAGCGGCCGTTGATAGAAGACGATGTCGCGCAGCTCGTCGCGCATCGTCTCGGTCAGTTCGGGGTGGTGGACCGCCTGTGCCGTCCACAGCGCGTCGAACTCGCCTTCGATCATCGAGCGCAGGGGATAGAAATCGTAGGTGTTGCGGCCCTTCACCGTCGTCGGGCGCACGCGCACGGTCCCGGCCTTGGCCGGCGTCGTCGGCTGCCAGGCCGTGCCGTCGAATGTCGCGCGGTGTTGCTTGTAGAGATATTCGCCGAGCGTCCGTGCGTTCTCCTTGTCGGGTCCGATGACGGCGTCCAGCTTCTTCGCGGCCGCCTTCATGTCCTGCGCGTCCTTCGCTTCCTTGTCGTCGCTGCCGCGCTCTGCCTTGCGGTTGCTCTTGAAGCCGCGCCGCTGGTTGAGATGGAAGATCGCGCGCCCCAGCTCGTGCAGGGAGAGGACCCGGTCCAGCCCTTCGGTACGCAGCCGCCACGGGTCGATGTCCTCCAGCTTCTTCCGCTCGCCGGGATCGGCCGGCATCAGGCCGTGCTGGATCAATGCTTTCAGGAGCGCGGCACGCCGGTCGAGATAGCGGTCGCGCCGGCGCCGGGCGCCGCGCGGACCGCGTCGCTCCTGGGCGAGGGACGCGCCGGACTGCGGGTCGCGTCCGTCGGTGAAGATGCGCACGCCCATGCGGCGGATGCCTGCCGGATGCTGGCGCCCGTCCTCGCCCTTCTTCAGGTCGAACACGCACCAGCCCAGCGAGTTGGTGCCGAGGTCGAGCCCAAGCCGCCACGGCCGCGATTTGCGGTCGGTCATTTTATTTTCCCCCTCCCCACACAATCCCTCCGCGCACCAATCCCAAGTGGCATCTCGGAGAGAACACAACCAGAAGGATCGCGTGCCGAATGAAAGTTGACAACCTCATTCCGGCGAGACAGCATCTTCCGGAACGATGTGCTGACGAAACGAAAGCCTACCTACCGAGTGATCGTGGGCCATCCGTTAACAAGTCCTTCCGCCGCAAGGTGGTCGGGACACAAAATGCAGGGCCACCCACGGGTGGCCCTTTTTGTTTGTTCGATTTGATCCAGCGCGCGGCCGGGACCGGATGCGTTACTCTGGCCGGGCGGCTACGCCAGCACCTTCGCAAGCTCGATCGTGTACGGCGTGAAGCCGTGGCGGGCGTAGAGGTCTTCGGCGAGACTGTTGCCGGCGAGGACCCCGACCAGGAGGCGCGTCACGCCGCGCGCCCGCGTGAGTCGCTCGGCTTCCGCGAGCAGGGCGCTGGCAATGCCCCTGCGGCGCGCCTCGGGGCGCACGTACAATTCCGTGACATACCCATGCCGGCGCATCTCCTCGCGCACGAAGACGGCGTCGTCGCGGAAGACGAGGAAGAGGTGGCCGACGATGCCGCCGTCGATCTCCGCCACGAGGGCGGCGCCGTTCGACTGCGACACGGATTGCCGGGCGGCCTCCAGGGCGAGCCGCGCGCCCTTGCGGTCGGTGCGCCGGTCGCCGGAGATCCTGTCCTCGTGGCGGTTCAGCTCCAGGAACTGCTCGACGAGGGCGGGGTCGTCGGCAGGGATGGCGGGTCTGATGGAAGCGGACATCGGGTAATCCTTGCGACGATTGCCCGGCTGGCGGGAAGCGGAGGGCGGGCATTCGTGCCCGCAATGCTCGCGCGCCGGCCTGCTTCGCCGCAAGAGGCTGCCCGCAAAACAGGCAATCCGGCCCTGTCCACACGCCCCGCGCGCGGTTCCGGTGGACGGCGGCTTGCCGGCCGCTACTCTGCCGCCATCGGGGAAACACCAGTCGGAGTAAAAAGATGAAACAGGCGAAATGGGCCGTGGCCGCGCTGGCCGCGCTCTCGTTCGGCGCGCCGGCGGCGCAGGCCGAGTACGGCGACGGCACGATCAAGATCGGCGTGCTCAACGACCGTTCGGGCACCTATGCCGACCTGTCGGGGCAGGGCTCGGTATGGGCCGCGCGCAAGGCGGTCGAGGATTTCTGCAAGGCCAACAAGTGCCACGACAAGATCGAGATCGTGGCGGCCGACCACCAGAACAAGCCCGACATCGGCGCCAACGTGGCGCGCCAGTGGTTCGACGTCGACAAGGTCGACGCGATCGTCGACGTGCCGACCTCGTCGGTCATGCTGGCGGTCCACAAGATCGCGCAGGAGAAGAACAAGGTTCTGCTCGTCTCCGGCGGCGGGTCGGCCGACATCACCGGCAAGGACTGCACGCCGAACACGATCCACTGGACCTACGACACCTGGTCCCTGGCCAACGGCACCGGCCAGGCCATCGTGAAGACGGGCGGCGACACCTGGTTCTTCCTGACCGCCGACTACGCGTTCGGCCATGCGCTGGAGCGCGACACCGAGGCGGTCGTGACCAAGGACGGCGGCAAGGTGCTGGGCAAGGTCCGCCACCCGTTCCCGACGCAGGATTTCTCGTCCTTCCTGCTGCAGGCGCAATCCTCGAAGGCGAAGATCATCGGCCTCGCCAATGCCGGTGCCGACACGACCAACGCCATCAAGCAGGCGGCCGAGTTCGGCATCGTGAGCGGCGGCCAGAACCTCGCCGGCCTGCTGGTCTTCATCACGGACGTGCATGCGCTCGGCCTCAAGGCGGCGCAGGGCCTGATCCTCACCGAAGCCTGGTACTGGGACGCCAATGACGCCAACCGCGCCTTCGCCAAGGAGTTCGCCGCGGCCAACAAGGGCAACATGCCGACCATGGTCCAGGCCGGCGTCTACTCCGCGGTCATGCACTACCTGAAGGCCGTGCACGAGCTGAAGGCGGAGACCGACGGCGCGGCGGTGGTCGCGAAGATGAAGGCGCTGCCGACCGACGACAAGCTGTTCGGCAAGGGCGAGGTCCGCGCCGACGGCCGCAAGATCCACGACATGTACCTGTTCGAGGTCAAGAAGCCGTCCGAGAGCAAGGGCCCGTGGGACTATTACAAGACCCGCGCGACCATCCCGGCGGCCGAGGCGTTCCGCCCGATGGCGCAGGGCAACTGCCCGCTGGTGAAGACCCAGTAGGGGCTGTCCCGAGAAAAGCTTCGTCGTCCCGGGCGGGGCGGCGAAGCTATCCTCTCCGTCCCTGCGACTAGGAGAGGAGGGGCCGATGCCCCGCGTGACCGAGATCGAGGAGGATGGCGGCGAGCCGACGCTCAAGGCCATCTTCGACGCGCAGCGCGAGATGTTCGGCAGCGTGCTGAACCCGACCAAGGTGATGGCGCACTGTCCGCCGATCCTCAAGGCGGCCGGCCAGTTCGGCCAGGCGATCGAGCGGTCCGGCCAGCTGCCCAAGGGATTGCTGCCGCTGATCTATCTCAGGGTCGCGTCGATCAACGGCTGTCCTTTTTGAATCGACATCAATTCCGTCCGTGTGACGGAAACAGAGGGCGGCCTCGACAAGGTCGCCGAGGTCCTGGACTGGCAGCGTAGCCGCCTGTTCAGCGAGGCCGAGCGCGTGGCGCTCGAATATGCCGAGGCCGTGACCTACACCGACCGCCAGGTCGACGACGCCCTGTTCGCGCGCGTGAAGGCGCACTTCACCGAGCCGCAGATCGTCGAGCTGACCGCCGCCATCGCGTTCGAGAATTTCCGCTCGAAGTTCAACCCGACGCTCGGTGTCGAGGCCCAGGGATTCTGCCTGGTGCCGGCGCGGCCGAAGGGCGGCTAGCGCATCCGCCATCGGTGCGGCTTGCCCGTGCCGATAGCCTGCCATAAGCCTGCGGTCCGATGACGGAAAAGGGAGAACCGGGCGGCCGCGGACCGGCAGGGATGACGATGCTTGCCGGCCGGCGTCGCACAGGCGGCATCGGGCCCGGTAGGCCGCCCGTCCCTGTGACGGCAAGATCGTCCACGACGGGCGGGCATGGCCGGGAGGCGACGACGCGATCGGCGCCCGTCCGCCGTGCCGTGCCGTTCCTCCTCGCATTGGCGTTCGCCTTGTCGCCCGCCGGCGAGGCGCGTGCCCAGGACGCCGACGACGACCACCGTCATCTCGGCCGGGTCCACGACAGGATCCGCGATGCCAAGGAGCGCCAGGCGGTCTCGCTCGAGCAATCGTTCAACGAGATCGGCGTGCGCTACACGCAGGCGAAGAAGCAGATCGAGGCGGCGACGGGACTTTCCTACAGCATGGATGCCACCGTCACGAGCCAGTGGGGCGTGCCCGGCGGCGGAGACGGGGCGGTGCAGGCCCTGTTCATGCCGGCCCTCAACTGGAAGGCCTTCGACTCGCCCGGGATCGGCGCGGGCTCGTTCCAGTTCTATTACGTGGCCTCGCAATACTGGTCGCCGTCGAACGCGTCGGCCCTGCAGGGGCGGTTGAAGCTCAACAGCCCGGTCAACGACTATCCGGCCAGCGACCTCTTCTTCGCCCAGGCGAGCTACACGCACGAGTTCCCGGGCAAGCGTGTGTCGGTCACGCTGGGCCAGTATCCGTTCGCCAATTTCGACGGCAACGCCTACGCCAACAACCAGCAGGTCAATTTCATCGGCTATTCGCTGGCCCAGAACGGCAGCCAGAACTACTCGCAGGGAAGCCTCGGCGCCTACGCACAGGTCAACCCGGTGAAGGACGTCGCCCTGGCCGGCGGCTTCCAGGACGCCAGCAACCTCACGGGCGCCTCGATCCAGTTCGGGACGCTGGGCGCGGGCCGCTATGCGTGGTTCCTCTATGGCGGATGGTCGCCGAAGGTCGCGGGGCTCGGCCGCGGCCATTATGGTTTGATGTACTACAATCTCCCGAGCGTGCCGGCCCAGCCGCTGGCCAGCGACGGCCTGTCGTTCAGCGCCTCGCAGTCGCTCGGGGGAAGGTGGGCGGCGTTCCTGCGCGCCAACACCGCCTGGAACTCGAGCTGGTACATCCAGAGCTCGGTCGCCGGCGGCACCGTGCTGAAGGACCCGCTGCGCCGCAACCCGCTCGACCAGATCGGTCTCGGCATGGCCTGGAACCGCACCAACACCGGCCTCTATGGCGGCTCCTTCGCCCGGCAGAGCGAGACGATGCTGGAGGCCTACTGGGCCACCACCATCGGCAGCCGGCTCCAGGTCACGCCGGATTTCCAGCTCTACCTCCAGCCCGCCCTGACGCCTTCCCAGCAGGTGGCGGCCGTGTTCACGCTGCGCGTCGGGGTGCTCTTCTAGGCGGACGGTGGCCCCGGTCCGCCGCGCGCATCAGCGCGGCCGGCCGAGCAGCCGGACCAGGCGGATCTCGAGCGCGCTGCGCAGGAACGGTTTCATCAGCAGCTCGGAATCGGGGCCGAGCGGCTGCTCGTTGCTCTGCGCGTAGCCGGTCATGAACACGACCTTGAGGCCGGGCAGCCTGCGGCGGGCATGTTCGGCGACGTGCCAGCCGTCGGTACCGCCGGGCAGGCCGATGTCGGTCATCAGGAGATCGAACGCCTCGCCGCGGGCGGCGGCCAGGTCGACCGTCTGGCGCGCCGCCGGGCCGTCGCCGACGGCGACGACGTCGAAGCGGAGGTCGCGGAGGATGCCGGCGACATGCTCCCTGACGCCCTGCTGGTCCTCGACGACGAGGGCGCGCCGGCCGCCGCCGTCGAAGCCGAGGGGGCCGGCGGGGGCGTCGTTCGACACGGCCGTACCCTCCGGCAGGCGCGGGAAGGCGAGCAGGATGGTCGTGCCCGCGCCCTCGGCCGAGACGATGTCGAGCGCGCCGCCCGCCTGCTGCATGAAGGAGGTGACCTGCGCGAGGCCGAGGCCGGTGCCGGATCCGCTGCGCTTGGTGGTGAAGAATGGCTCGACGGCGCGCCGCACCGTCTCCTCGGACATGCCCATGCCGGTATCGGACACGCTGACCACGACATTGTCGCCGCGCACCAGCGTGCGGACCACGACGCGCCCGGCGCCCAGCATGGCATCGCGTGCGTTGACCACGAGGTTGAGCAGCGCGTTCTCGAACTGGTTGGCGTCGATCAGCACCAGCGGCAGCCCTTCCTGGAGATCCATCTCCAGGTCGACCGATTCGCCCAGCGTCCGCCGCAGCATGTCGGTCAGGCCGCCGATCAGGCCGTTCATGTTGGCCGGCTTGGGGTCGGTCGGCTGGCGGCGCGCGAAGGCGAGGAGGCGGTGGGTGAGGGCGGCCGCCTGCATGGCGGCCTGCATGATCAGGTCGGCGCGCCGGTTCTGGGCCTTGTCGTCGGGCGACAGGCCTTCCTTGAGGTTCTCGGTCGCGCCGAGGACGACGGTGAGCATGTTGTTGAAATCGTGCGCGATGCCGCCGGTGAGCTGGCCGATCGCCTCCATCTTGTGCATCTGGCGCAGCGCGTCCTCGGCCTGCTGCCGTTCCGCGATCTCCTCGCGCAGACGGCGATTGGCCTCCGTGAGGGCGCCCGTGCGCAGCGCCACCTCGCGCTCCAGCCACGCGGTGTTGCGCTCCCGCTCGTCCTGCTGCGCCTTGACCGAGGTGAGGTCGCGCGCCACCAGGATGAAGCCGTTGGCCGGGCCGCCGGCATGGCGCAGCGGCGTCATCACGCCGCTGGCCCAGACAGGCGTGCCGTCCTTGCGCAGCAGCCAGCGGTCGACCGTGGCCGAACCCTGCTCGGCGGCCTGATGCCGGTCGAGACGCGGGATCTCGGCGGCGATGTCCTCGCGCGTGTGGAGGCGCTCCACCGACTGGCCGGTCATCTCGACCTCCGTCCAGCCCAGCACCTGGTGCGCGCCCTCGCTCCACGACTGCACGATGCCGTTCAGGTCGAGGGTCAGGATGGCATGGTCGACGACGCTCTGGACGATCGCGCGGTAGAGTTCGCCGCTGCGCTCGGCCGCCTGCTCGGCCTTCTTGAGCCGCAGCAGGGCGCGGATCGTGGCCAGCAGCTCCGACGGCTCGACCGGCTGGCTGAGATAGGCGTCGGCGCCGCTGTCGAGCCCGTAGGCGCGGTCGCCCGGCGCCACGAACGAAGCGGAGATCTGCAGCACCAGGAGCTGGATGTCCTGCTTCTTGATGAGCTTGCAGACCTCGTAGCCATTGATGTCCGGCAGCTTGACGTCGAGCAGCACCAGGTCGGGCCGCTCGCGCCGCGAGACCTCCAGCGCCTCGATGCCGGTGCGCGCCTCCAGCACCTCGTAGCCGCCCTGCCGCAGCACGCGCGACTTCACGTACCGCCCGGACTCGTTGTCGTCGACGTTCAGGATCAGCGGCTTCACGCCGAGTCGCCTTTCTTCATGGCCTGGACGACGTGTGCCGCGAGAAGGGCGCGCGTCAAATTGGATTTGGACAGGATGCCGACGGCGCCGTGCAGGCGCGCGTGATGCTCCGGCCCGAGCAGCGAGGAGGTCAGGATCAGGATCGGGATATGCGCGGTCGCCGGATCGCCCTTGAGCGAGCGGAAGACCTCGAAGCCGGTGAGGCCGGGCAGGTGCAGGTCGAGCACGATGAAGTCGGGCATCTCGACCTGGGCCAGGCGCAGGCCCTCGGTGCCGTCGGGGGCCTCGATCAGCGTCCACGGACCTTCGCTGCGCAGCATGTGGGTGAGGACGTAGCGCGTGCTCTCCTCGTCCTCCACGATCAGGACCTTGCCCGCGCTGTCGTCGGCAGAGAGCGCTTCGGCCGACGAGCCCGGCAGCACGAGCGGGATGTCGAGCGTGAAGGTCGAGCCGCGGCCGGGTTCGCTGTCGAGCGTGATGACGCCGCCCAGCAGGCCGGCAAGCTTGCGCGACAGCGGCAGGCCGAGGCCGGACCCCTTGGTGCGCGTCTGCAGCGGGTTACGGACCTGCACGAACTCCTCGAAGATGCGCTCGCGATCCTCCGCCGGGATGCCGATGCCGCTGTCCTGCACGGCGAACTCGATGCGGCCCGGTTGCGGCGTGGTCGCGGTCACGACGACCTCGCCGCGCTCGGTGTATTTCAAGGCGTTGGAGACGAGGTTGCGCAGGATCTGCTGAAGCTTGCCCTCGTCGGTGTAGAGCATCGCGCCGCCGCTGCGGTCGCGGAACACCAGCTCGGTGCCGGGCGCGGTGAGCAGCGGCTTCATGATGCCGCGAAGGGCGGACAGGAGCTCGGCCACCTCGATCTTCACCGGATTGAGGTCGATACGGCCGGCCTCGACCTTCGCGAGATCGAGCAGGTCGTTGACCAGCCGCGTCAGCGTCTCGGCGGACTGGCGGATATAGGAGACCTGCCGCTGCTGCTCCTCGTTCAGCGGCCCGTCCGTCTGGTCGGCCAGGATGCGCGTCAGCGCGCCGATGGAATTGAGCGGCGTGCGCAGCTCGTGGCTGACGGCCGAGAGGAACTGGCTCTTGACCTCGCTGGCGCGCTTCAACTCCTCGGCGCGCTGCTCCAGCTCGGCGTAGAGCGCAAGGACGCCGCGGTTGGTGCTCTCCAGCTCCTCGTTGACCTCGCCCAGCTCGGAGCGCGCCGTCTCGAGGTCGGTCATGGCCGTGAGCAGGTCGCGGTTCTGGACCAGGACCTCCTCGACCAGCGCCTCCGGGCCGGCCTGCGCCACCTCGCCCATCAGCCGTGCGACGGTCGCGGCATCGGAACGGCCGCCGCGCGGGAGATACTTGCCGAAGCGTATGTGCGTTCCGACGCCGCGGCCGCTGTCGATCTCGAACACGTCCATGAGCCGGCGCGTGCCCGCGATGCCGACACCCATGCCGGTGCGCGACACGTAGGTACCGCCGAGGATCGACTCGAGCTCGGCAATGCCGGGGCCGTTGTCGCGGAAATTCATGGTCAGCGCCTGCTGCGGCGCCTCGCCCTCCAGCGCGAACGACATGCCGCCGCCGCCGCCGTAGGTCACCGTGTTGCGGGCGATCTCCGAGACCGCCGTGGCGATCGCGGTCTGGCCGACGCGGTCGAAGCCGACCAGGCGCGCCACCTGCCGCGCCTTCTGGCGGGCCTGCACGACATCCTGCTCGGACGCGAGCGGGAGCGAGAGGAGGGGCTTCACGCTCATGCGGCCCTCTTGAGCACGGCGACGGTGGTGTCGTCGCGGCCGCGCGACAGGTCGCGGTAGAGCACGGCCGCGATCAGTGCGGCATCGCGGCTGGCGAGGGCCGGGTAGCGGTCGAGCGACCAGTTGGTGCCGAGCCCGTCCGAATGCAGCACGATCACGAGGCCGGCGCCGTCGCAGGGGTAGAGGAATTCGCGCATCTGTCCGGCGGTGTGGCCGGCGATGCCGTTCATCGACACGAAGCGCCGGAGCTGGCCGCCGGCGGCGGCGAAACCGGCGATGTTGCCGACGCCGGCGAAGGCCGCCGCCGATGCGGCGAGATCGACGTTCACGATGCCGACCGCGGCGCCGCGCGTGGCGCGCAGGCCGGCATGGACGCGCTGCAGCGCGACGGCCGGCGGGGCGAGGGCGCCGCCCTCGAAGATCCGTTGCGCGGCGGTCGCCGCCTCGTGCGCCTGAACGCCGTGGCCGAGCCCGTCGACGACCATGAGCGCCACGACCCTGTCCGAGCGCACCACGGCCACGCCGTCGCCGCATACCAACTCGCCGGGCTTCGGCACGGAGACCACGCCGAGGCGCGCGGCCGGGCCGCGCGGCGCACGGCGCCCCGCGAAGAGACGCGAAAGCACCACCGTCCCCTGGCCCGGCGTCGAGGGGGCGGGCAGGGAATAGACATCGAATTCCTCGGACTGGCGACGGATCGCGCCCAGCCCGACACCGGCGGAGCCGTAGGTCGAGACCCCGTCCTGCAGGCTGCGCGCCACGTCGCGCATGCCGGGCCCGCGATCGATCGCGATCAGCTCGACGCCCTGGCCGCTGCCGTCGTCGCCCGAGCCGACGAGGCGCATAAGCAGCGCGCCGCCGCCGCCATGCCGGCCCACGTTCGTCGCCAGTTCGGTGGCGACGAGGGCGGTACGGCCGATATCCTCGGCCGGGAAGCCGGCGGAGCGCGCCAGCGCCTCGGCCTCGCGCCGTGCCGTGCCGGCGTGGTCGGCATCCGGCACCGCGACCGCGTGGGTCATCGCTTCCATCGTGCGATCGTCACCGTGGTGCCCGCGCCCACCATCGTCTGGATGTCGAAATCGTCGACCAGCCGCTTCGCGCCGCCCAGCCCGTGGCCGAGCCCGTTGCCGGACGTGAAGCCGTCGGTGAGCGCCTGCTGTACATCGGGAATGCCGGGCCCCTTGTCGCGGAAGACGACGCGCACGCCGCGGCGTTCGCCGTTCACCGTCTCGATATCGGCGTGGCCGCCCTTGCCGTAGTCGAGCGTGTTGCGCGCCAGCTCGCTTGCCGCGGTGATGAGCTTGGTCTGGTCGACCAGCGACAGGCCGATCTCGGTGGCGCGCACGCGGACCTTCTGGCGCACCCTGACGACGTCGTCGCCGGTCAGGATGGGAAGTGTCTCACTCGTCGTCGGCATCGTCGTCCGGGGTTTCGTCGTCGCCGCCGATGCCACCGATCAGGGCGAGGCCCCGCTCGGCGTTGAGGGCGGTCTTGACGCCCGGCAGGCCAAGGCCGAGCTCGACGAGGGTGATGGCCACTTCCGGACGCATGCCGACCACGACCGTGTCGGCGTCGAGCAGCCGCGACACGCCCGCGATGTTGGCGAGCATGCGGCCGATGAAACTGTCGACGATCTCGAGCGCGGATATGTCGATCAGCACGCCGCGTGAGCGGTGCTGCACGATCCTCTCGGTGAGGTCTTCCTGAAGCTGCGTCGCGAGCTGGTCGTGCATGTCGACCTGGATCGTCACCAGGAGCGCCGACCCGATCTTGAGAATGGGAATCCTGTCCATGGATCGGTCAGTCGGCCGTGGGTCCGGCGACGGGCGGCTCGGGGCGCGCGGTCTTCTTGATCTTGCTGACCACGCGGCCGCTGCGCTTCAGTGCCAGCGCGAGAGCGTCCGCCAGGGTCGCCTTGGAGATCACGTTGAGGTCGACGCCGAGCTGGACGATGGTCTGGGCGATCTGCGGGCGGATGCCGCTGATGATGCAGTCCGCGCCCATCAGCCGCGCCGCGGAGATCGTCTTCAGCAGGTGCTGGGCGGTGAGCGTGTCGACCATGGGCACGCCGGTGATGTCGATGATCGCCGTCTCGGCGCCGGTCTGCACGATGGTCTCGAGCAGGTTCTGCATCACCACCTGCGTGCGGCCGCTGTCGAGCGTGCCGATCAGGGGCAGCGCCACGATCCCATCCCACAGCTTGACGACGGGCGTCGAGAGTTCCTCGATCTCCTTGCCCTGGCGCGAGATCACTTCCTCTCGCGTCCGCTGGTAGCTCTCCGAGGTGTAGAGACCGAGCTTGTCGACCAGCTCGCTCATCGCCCACATCTGGTCCGCCGCCTCCAGCGTGTCGGCCTTGGCGCGGATGCGGTCGAACAGCGGACGCTTGAGCGAGAAGACGAAGGTGGCGGTCTCGGTCGGCGAGAAGCCCTGCAGCGCCCGGCTGCGCGAGAAGGAAGCCAGCAGGTCTCGGACGTCCGCGAAGGCACTGCCGGTCAGGTCGTCGATGTCGCCCTTGGCGAGGGCCTCGCCGAGGGCGTGAAGGAGGGCCGTGCCCTGCGACTGGGCCTCCTGCGGGGTGATCCGCACGTCCGCCTTGTTCAGGCTCGCCGTCCACTCGGCCACGATATCCTTTTCGGAATCGGCGATCAGGCGCGCGAGCGCCTGCTGGGTCTTACTCGCCATGAACTCTCCCCCCGCAGCAAACCACAAGCTTCTATAGAAATTCCATTCCAATCACCGTTCGTTTCCGAACGGGAAAGGCCGTGAATCGCCTGTCGCAGGCGCTCGAAACAAGCGTAACCCGCCGCCGCGGAGCCGGGAAGAGGCAAGCCGGCCATTCTGCCTGGAGGAGCGTCTGGCCCATCGACGTTGAAACGGAAACATACCGAGTAGTATGTAAACGTCGAAGCGCTGGAGGGAGCCGTAGAATGGCGGAAAAAATTCTGGTCTCGACCGATGGGCCCGTGACGATCATCACGATCAATCGTCCGGAGCGGCGCAATGCCGTCGACAACGAGACAGCAGACCTGTTGTCGAAAGCGTTCAAGGCGTTCGAGGACGACGCACGGCAGCAGGTCGCCATCCTCACCGGGGCGGGGGAGCATTTCTGCGCCGGCGCGGACCTCAAGTCTCTCGGCTCCGGCGAGATGTACGTGCCCTGGGGCGGGCACCCTGACGGTCCCTGCCATCACCAGCTCGCCAAGCCGCTGATCGCGGCGATCGAGGGTTATGCCTGCGCCGGCGGTGTCGGGCTGGCGCTGCGCTGCGACCTGCGCGTCGCGGCCGAGGGCGCGACGTTCGCGATCCTGTCGCGGCGCTGGGGCGTGCCGATGAGCGACGGCACGACGGTGCGCCTGCCGCGCCTGATCGGCCAGAGCCGGGCGCTCGACATGCTGATGACCGCGCGCGAGGTGCCGGCGGAGGAGGCCCACGCCATCGGCCTCGCGGACCGGCTGGTGCCGCGCGGCATGGCGCTGACGGCCGCCCTGGAACTCGCCCGGCGCATCGCCGGCTTCCCGCAGGCGGCCATGCTGGCGGACCGCGCCTCGACCTTCGCCTCGTTCGACCATTCGCTGGCAGAGGCGCTCCAGTGCGAGACGCGCTTCTCGAAGGAGGCGCGCGACAAAGGCTCGATTTCCGGCGCCGCGCGCTTCGCCGGCGGCGAGGGCAGGCACGGCAGCCTGCCGCGCTAGGCCGCCGTGGAAGAACGAATCAAGGGAGGAAGAGAGTGAAGAGACGCGATGCGATCCTGACTTTGGCCGCGGCGACGCTCGGCCTGTCGTCCCTGTCGGCGCCGGCTACGGCGCAGGACTATCCCGACAAGACGGTGCGCGTGATCCTGCCCTTCGCGGCGGGTGGCCCGACGGATGTCGTGGGGCGGGTGGTGTCCGACCGGCTCTCGACGCTGCTCGGCCAGCGCTTCGTGGTCGAGAACCGGCCGGGCGGCGGCGGCAACATCGCGGTCGCCGCCATGAAGCAGGCCGCTCCCGACGGCTACACGCTGATGTTCGCCACGGTCTCGGCCATGGCGGTCAACCCGGCGCTGCAGAAGACCGCGCCCTACGATCCGGTGAAGGATTTTGAAGCGGTGGGACAGGTCGGCACGACGCCGATCGTCCTCGTGGTGCCGCCCTCGGTGCCGGCGAACGACCTGAAGTCGCTGACCGCCTATCTGAAGAAGCCGGGCGTGCAGGCGAGCTACGGCTCGGCCGGCAGCGGCTCGGTCACGCATCTCGCGGGCGAACTGTTCCTCGCGCGCCTCGACGTCAAGGACGTCCCGCATGTCTCCTATCGCGGCTCGGGCCCGATGCTCGTCGACCTGATCGGCGACCGGCTGGCCTTCGGCTTCGACACGCTGCCAACCGCCATCGGCCACATCAAGAGCGGGGCGTTGCGGCCCATCGGCATGGCGACGCCGACCCGGGCGCCCGGCCTGCCCGATGTGCCGACGCTCGACGAGCAGGGCATGAAGGGCTTCGACGTCTCGAGCTGGTACGCTTTCTTCGCGCCGGCCGGCACGCCCAAGCCCATCGTCGACAAGCTCAACAAGGCGATCAACGATCTCCTCGCAGAACCGGCCATGGTCGCGCGCCTGCGCGAGCTCGGCGTCGAGCCGACGCCGGGACTGTCGCCCGCCCAGGTCGCCGCCATGCTGAAGCAGGAGGTTGCGAAATGGGCCGAGGCGGTGCGCGTCTCCGGCGCCACGATCAACTGAGGGGAAGGCGATGCGGGCCATTGTCTGCCGCCGCCACGGCGACTATCGCGAGATGGTGGTGGAGGAGAAGCCGACGCCTGCGCCGGGACCGGGCGAGGTGCTGGTCGAGGTCCGCGCCGCGGGGGTGAGCTTCGCGAACATCCTGGCCGTGGCCGGCGGGCACCAGAACCGCACCGACCCGCCCTTCACGCCGGGCACGGAAGTGGCCGGCATCGTCGCGGCGTGCGGCGAGGGGGTGACCCATGTCGCGCCGGGCCGGCGCGTGATCGGGGCGGTGCGCAACGGCGGCTATGCGAGCCACGCGCTGGTCCGCGACTTCACCGTCGCGGCGATCCCCGACGGGCTTTCGTTTCCCGCGGCGACGCTGTTCCCGACCAACTATGCGACCGCCTACACCGCACTGGTCACGGAGGCACGGATCGAGCCCGGCGAGTTCCTGCTGGTGCACGGCGCGGCCGGCGCGAGCGGCGTCGCCGCCGTCGAGGTCGGACGGGCGCTGGGCGCGCAGGTGATCGCCTGCGGCAGCACGCCGGAGAAGCGCGCGATGGCGATGCGGGCGGGGGCCGCCTATGCGGTATCGCCCGAAACCTTCCGCGACGAGGTGCTGGAGATCACGCACGGCCGCGGCGCCGATGTCGTGTTCGATCCCGTCGGCGGCGCGGTGTTCACGCAATCGATCCGCTGCACCGCGCCGCAAGGCAGGATCCTCGTGATCGGCTTCGCCTCCGGCGAGATCCCCGTCGCGCCGGCCAACCTGCTGCTGGTCAAGAACATCGCCGTGATGGGGGTCTATTTCGGCTACTATACCGGCTGGGCGCGCCAGCAGCCCGGACCACGGGCGCGGCGTGCCTGCGCCGCCGCCTTCGAGCAGCCGCTGGCGCTGTTCGAGAAGGGCCGGCTCGAACCCACCGTCCACGCCACCTTTCCGCTCGATGAGTTCGCCCGCGCGATGCAGGTCGTCGAGGACCGCAAGGCGGTCGGCAAGATCGTGCTGGAACCCTGAGGCCGGCTACCGGCGTGCCGGCCGGGCGGGGGCCAGCAGCCCATTGCGCACGAAGTCGGCGATGTCGCGCGCGATCGCCTCGTTGTCGGCGGCGCGCTGCTGCGGCCGCGGCTGGTACCAGCGCGACGTCCAGTTGAGCGCGCCGAGCAGCGGCTTGGCGGCCAGGCGCGGATCGACCGGCCGGAAGCTGCCGTCGGCCACGCCCGCGGCAATCACGTCGACATAACGCCGCTCGCTGGCATCGCGCATCGCCACCAGGCTGCGCATCTGGGCGCGCTCGGTCGGCGTGGTGCGGCCGACCAGGTGCATCTCCAGCCCCAGCGCCGCCACGCGCAGGTAGGCCAGCCGCTCCACGATCAGCATGGTGTGCGCGACCGCCATGCCATGCAGGCGTTCGGCCGGCGGCAGGTCGGCCGGCACGCCGTCCAGCGCTGCCTCGGTATATTCCATCGCCCGCCGGTAGACGGCGAAGAACAGGTCGGTCTTGCTGCGGAAATGGTGATAGACGCTGCCCTTGGTCTGGCCCAGCGCCGCGCAGATCGAATCGACCGACGTCGCGGCAAAGCCGAGCGTCATGAACGCCTCGGCGGCGACGTCCAGTATCTGGTCCCGCCGCGCCGTCTCCGTTGCCCGGCGCGTCGTCCTCGCCATCCGTACGCTCCCTCGATTGCCGCGGCAGCATACCGGGGGGTATGTGGCCTGCAAGCAGCGCGTGAGGGTGTCGACGGCATCCAGGAATGCTCCTGCGAAGGATGAATGGAAGGGTGCGCATAGCTCCATTCCGCGTCGAGAACCGCGCAGGTGTTTCCGTAGCTGCGTCCTTTGACAGGGCGGACGGCGTGCGATTTGCTTCCGACGACACGCAACAGGATCGATCGGAGGTCAACGGCATGCTCCCACGGCTCACCCGCAAGCTCTTCCTCGGCCTCGCGGCCGGCGCCTCGCTGGCGCTGGCCACGGTGCCGGCCTCGGCACAGAAGCCCACGACGCTGCGGGTCGTGATGCATTCCGACCTCAAGGTGATCGACCCGATCTGGGTGTCGGCGCAGATCGCGCGCACGCACGGCTATCTCGTCTACGACACGCTGTTCTCGCTCGACGCCGACATGAAGCCGCAGCCGCAGATGGTCGAGAGCTACGAGACCAGCGCCGACGGCAAGGTCTATACCTTCAAGTTGCGCGACGGGCTGACATGGCACGACGGCACGCCGGTCAAGGCCGAGGATTGCATCCAGTCGGTCAAGCGCTGGGCCGAGCGCGACGGCGTCGGCCAGCGCCTGATGCAGCACACCCAGTCGTTCGACGTGGTCGACGACCGGACCTTCCGCCTCACCCTCAAGGAGCCCTACGGCTTCGTCATCGCCTCGCTGGCCAAGCCCGGCAGCACGGTGCCCTTCATGATGCCCAAGCGCATCGCTGACACGCCGGGCACGCAGCAGATCAAGGAGGCGACCGGATCGGGCCCGTGGATCTTCAAGGCCGACGAATGGAAGCCCGGCGAGAAGATCGTCTATGTGAAGAACACCGCGTACAAGCCGCGCGCCGAGCCGCCCTCCGGGCTGGCCGGCGGCAAGGTCGCGAAGTTCGACCGCATCGAATGGCTGGCGATGCCCGACATCCAGACCGCGGCCAACGCCCTGATGAGCGGCGAGATCGACGCCATCGAGGCGCTGCCGCTCGACCTGATGCCGATGGTCGAGAAGGACAAGTCGATCGCGTTCATGCGCGGCAAGTATCCTGGCCAGTACACGTTCCGCCTGAACTGGCTGCATCCGCCGTTGAACAACCCGAAGGTGCGCGAGGCGATCGGCTACGCGATCGACCAGAAACCCTATCTCGACGCCCAGATCGGCAACGAGAAGTTCTACAATGTCTGCAAGGCCTACTTCATCTGCGGCACGCCGCTCGCCAGCACGGCCGGCATGGACGGCAAGCTGGAGGGCAACGTCGCCAAGGCGCGCGAACTGCTGAAGGAGGCGGGCTACGACGGCACGCCGGTCCTGCTGATGCACTCGACCGACCTGCCGGCGCTCACCAACCTCGCGCCGGTGGCCAAGGCCCAGCTCGAGCGGGCCGGGTTCAAGGTCGACATGCAGTCGATGGACTGGCAGACGACGGTCGGCCGCACCAACAAGAAGGACCCGCCGGCCAATGGCGGCTGGAGCATCTTCGTCACGAGCTGGGGCGCGCTCGATTCGTCCGACCCCATCGTGTCGCAGAACCTCAACGCCTCGTGCGAGAAGGCGACGCCCGGCTGGCCGTGCGACAAGCGCATCGAGGAGCTGCGCGACCAGTTCGCGATGGAAAGCGACGCGCAGAAGAAGAAAGCCATCGCCGACGAGATCCAGACGCGCGCCGCCATGCTCGGCACGCACTATCCGCTCGGCGAATGGTACGGCCTCTTCGCCTACCGCAAGGACACCAAGGACTGGCTGCCCCCGATGACGGCCATGCTGTTCTGGAACGCCGAGAAGACGCGGTGAGGGAGGCGGCCGACCCATTTTGGGGACCATCGCCTCCCGAGACGTCCCGTGGACCTGCGATACTGTCGGCAGGTCCCGATGACCGGCGCGGTGGCGCCGGCATCGAATAGGAGTAGAAGGGCCGGCGGACCGGCGACGACCGCCCGGCCGTCGGTCTTTGGGAGACGTGATGAGTAACGAGAGCGTGGCCGGCCTTTCCGGCGGCAGCGACAGGATCGACGACGAGCGCCGCCGCGCGATCGAGGCGGAAGAGGAACTGCGTTATCACGTGCGCCGGCGCCTCGATGCCCAGCATGGCGCCTCGGCACCTGCGGCGGCGGCGCCCGCAGCGCCGCCGCGCGAGGGCTTCGGCAAGAAGCTCATGGAGTTCCTCAACAGCTCGCTGGGGATGTGGCTCCTGTCCTCGGTGGTGCTGACGGGCGGCGCGGCGCTGATCCAGAACATCCAGCACAAGCACGAGGTCGATCAGAAGAACCGCGAGCAGCTGGCGGCGCACCGGTTCGAGGTCACGCACCGGCTCGACCAGATGGAATACGGGTTGCGGCGGGCCAAGACCGTGGGCGAGGCCAAGGCCGCGATGGACGGCATGTTCAAGAGCAAGTTCCCGCTGACGCCGGACCTTCAGAACAAGAGCCTGGGGTCGCTCTATCTCACGATGCTGCAGCTGGTCAGCGAGTCCGACGACAAGCGGGCGTCGGAAGTCATGGATTTCATCCGTCGCCTGGAGGAGGCGGAGCTCGCCCTGCAGGAAGAGCCCGACGACAAGCAGCTCGATGTCGAGCAGCGGGAACATCTGAGGAAGCTCCTCAAATCGATCAAGAACCTGCACCTGAATGCGTCCTGATCCCGGGATGCCCCGGACGCTTTCCGGAAGACCGGGAGCGCGCTAGCGCAGGAGGCGATAGCCCCAAGTGTGACATTCCCCGGTGCCACACTGGAGCACGACGGCGACGAGGTTGAGGGCCGCGACGAGCACCACATAATGCGCAAGGAAGCGCACGATCCGTCCGAAGGCAGGGGACACCGTCGCCTGCACGGTCCGCGGGGCGCCGAACAGCGTGTACCTGACCGCGAAGGTCAGCAGCAGCGCGAAGGCGATCAGGACCGACCAGACCTCCATATGGATGCCGAACACGGCACTGCCGATATAGGAGTGGCCGGGGCGCGGGAAGAGGTCGAGCAGCGTCTGGCGGACGGAAATCACGAGAAGGAGGAGCGCGAAAAGCAGCGCGATGCCCGAGCCATGCTCGGTCTCGCCGGCTTCGAGTTGCCGCACGAGCCCGAAGCAGCACCCGAGCATGGCGACACGCTGGAGCAGGCAGAGCGGGCAGGGAAGTTCGCCGAACACGAGTTGCATCGCCATCGCTGCCGTCAGGATGGCGGCGAGCGCCGCCAGCATCCCCAGCAGGAGCAGCCGGTCGTACAGGAGCGCGAGAGGCCGCGCCGCGCGGGCCGCAGGCGTCATCGTCAACCGGCCGTGATGGGCGCGGCGGTGCGTTCGACCTGCAGCCACGGCATGCGGAAGCCATGGTCGGGGCTGTAGATCTCCCACAGGAACAGCGACACGCACAGGCCGAAGGAAAGGGCGAGGCCGCCGAGCGCCACGCGTTTGCGGCCGAGGCGGTCGAGCAGGAACGACGCCAGCAGGGTCGCGAAGAGGACGGCCATCATCGGCCGCGAGCTTATGACGCCGTTCCCCTCCTGGCGACCCCAGGCGGTCCTGCCGACCCGCCCGCTACCAGCTCATCCTGAAGCCGGCGGTTATGGCGTGCGTGCTGGTGCCGCCGCCGACCTCGCCGTCGTATCTGGCGTAGATCGAGGTGGCGTCGGCGATGGCGGTGCTGGCGGAGAAGGCGAGCAGGGCGGCGTCGCGGGCGGGGG
>VFQP010000362.1_pt1 | contig 98204 bp, 82 predicted proteins | sample 3512351 | NCBI WGS metagenome assembly VFQP01 (sample SAMN10412372, study PRJNA504923) | tailings metagenome | isolation source: Relicate 1 Philex TSF1 revegetated site | place: Philippines: Tuba, Benguet | collected 2017-08-29
GCTGATTGAGGGCGGCAAGGGCGGCATCCATATCGGCGATTTGGGCACTGACGACGCTACTCGGTGCGGCGGGGGTAGCAGTAGGTGGCTTGGTAGTGGGGTCATCGTGGGAGTGGCTCCACGCTACCCTCGCAGCCAAGCCGATACTTAGCAGTAAGATTTTGTATATATACTTCATAGCTTTACTAGCTTTTGATGATAATCGTATGAATTTCCATGATGTATAATAAATGATTCTATATTAGACTACCAAGGACGTTGCCACTTGGGTAGCTCTTGTGTATCTAAATAGTGTAATAATGCCGCCCATTGGGTTTGAAAAGTCTTATAATCAATCTTTGACACCCGGTGTGTATATACTTTGGCTATATCATCGTAGTTAGGGTTGTTGGCCATTTTGGCAATAATCAATGACCGCATCAGCTTTACAGCATTCATTACTCCACTGTTAAAGTCATCATTATCATAAAAACCACCATTTTCGGCTATCATCGGTATGACCGTTTGATAATCGCCATTGTAATGGGCATCGAGGTTTTCGATAGAATGGAAATGCTTTAACTCAGGCATAAATTTACGCTCAAATACTTCCTTGAATTTTGATATTGCTACCTCCAAATCTTCCGTTGTGGTGATTTTGGGCAGTTTATCTTCATCATCAAAACCACTAAACCCCCATTGCTTTCTAATAGTAAGAGAATTCCCAAGTGGGAAGTCAAACAATGGGTCATAAAATATTGCGTAAATATTTTCTAACGCATCAATTCTAACGCCGTATTGAAAATCTCCAATAACTGACTTTTCACGCCACCCCCGAAAATCAACATAATAGCTCAGATGTTGTAAGTCTCCGTTTTTGAATGAGCGTTTCAGAATACCTCCTTGTGCAAATTTTTTAAACCGAAGCTGTTCTTTTTGTCCAATAGGCTTTATGCCTTCAGCAAACCCTCCCATGAGTCTGTCTTTTGTGTGTATTTCCATTTTATCATTGATTTTCTATTCCTTATTTTTATTTAGGCCAAAATTTTCTTGGTACTCCTGATACGGTTTCTGTGGCACTCCTTACTTCGTTCATTTCACTAAATTTAAAAGGACCATCAGTAACTCCTTCTTTATTTTTAAAAGATACGTCTCCACCTTTCTCAATATGGTCTATAAGTTTTTGTTGGATAGATGTAAAGTCACCTTCTCCAAGTTTTGCATCGCTCCAAATGTACTTTGGTTTGCCATCAGGAAACGTTTCAATCAATATATTATCCACAACGCTTTCATAGGGCTCGCCCTGATATGTAAATTTGACGTATCGTTGGCTTAATACCTTTGCATATTTGGGTTTCCCATTAGCATCTTTTATGCTTTCATACATCTCCGTCACTTTCTTTTCATGGGCAATAGAACGGTGTTTGTTTCTTACTACTTGGTATTCTGGGTCATCGCTCGTTTTTCTTGCACGTTCGTACCAGCCGTCTATTTTATTGTAGGCACCTGAGGAAATTTCTCCGCTGTTGCCCATATCTTTCAGCTTACCATAAGCCTCCTCCATATCGGCCTTTTCTAAGTCAGTTAGGCTGTTCCATTCGGTTTTGTACTTGTAAAACCCTCTGATAATGTCAGGATTCTGCAAAATAAACGCTTTTACTTCTGGGTCTTCAATATCTTTTAGGATTCCTCGTTTTGTTTTGTCCGAAAAGTAGTCCAATTCTCTCATTTGAGGCAAATCATCCAACGTTTTGGCTGCCCGTCCTGTTGCATTTTCGGCAGTTGCTCCTATCAAATCATCGGCCTTTGTCATGGCACGATAAGGACCAAAGAACAATTGGGCCATAGCAAAAGCATCTTTGCCGCCCTGGTGTTGGGCTTTGATACCGCCTTGGTTGTAGATATTGATGCGTTCTGATATCGAGTTTTGAGCCATTTTGACCAAATCTGCCAGTTTAACGGCCTTAATCTTGGCATACATTTGTTTAGCCTTAGCAGGTTCAGTGGCTAAGTCAAGTCCAAATGAGATAAATTGAAGTCCCCCTGTAAGCTCTTCCAATACGCCATCTCCAGCCCCTCCTGCAAAAGCGGGTACATTGATAGGAGAAGGAGTGTAGCTAGGGCTTGCAGGGTCGTAAAATTGCTCAGGTACTTTAGCGTTATTACACAGGTCTTTGGTTACGTTTTTGACCGTGATAATCATCTCAAACATATCAAGTTGGTCAAAGCGGAAACCATCAGCGTCAATTGTCCCTTTTTTGGAGGCCTTACCTGTTGAATTTTTATTAGGATATTCTTTTTTGAGTTTTTCTTCTATTCTTTGATTACTTAGAAGTTCAATTTGTGCAGCTTGACCTTGAAGTTTTGGATGAGTTGGATTTAATGCACCTAGTTTAAATTTATGTTCAATTTGAGTCCATTTTTTTCCGTCCCAACATGCTTTAATTGCAAAACTAGTAGTAAATGTACTCACATCTGTTAGGCTTGGAGCAGAACCTGTCAGTAAAGTAGCAGTATTTCGAGTAATGTGATAATATCTATTATTGTCACAATCAGCTAAATAAACATCCCCATCTAAATTGCTTTCATCCATCCATGTTTTAAGCGCATTAGCGTATGTTTCAATCTGGTTAGAGCACTTCGAGGCGTCAACAACTAAATCAAATACTTTATCAGCACTAATATTGATAGAATAATCTTCTTTTAAGACAGCTTTATACCCTTCTACTTTACACCCTTCAGAAACAGGAAAATAAGTAATATGGACAAATTGAATTGGTCGTTCAGTAATAGGAGTAGGAACGAATTTATTAGCCCATTTACCTTCGATTACCTCTGAATATCCGATAAATCCCCCACTGCTACGCGTATCAGCAATAATGGTTTTATTATCAGTTGTCTTAAAAGCCATCAAAGCACCATTATTTTTATCTATGGCATCAATGAATGGATAAAGAATTGAAGAGTTTGGGGGTAGATTAAAAACTATAGGTGGGGTATTTGTAGATGCTGGAACCAAGAAATTTGTCGCCAATTTTAATGTTCCCTGTGGTAATGATTCTTGTTCTGGTGCTATCGGAGATTCGCCATTATTTTTTGAAGACTCTAAAAGGGTTGTGAAAGTATTAAATTCTGTTGTAGCATCAATCATGTCGCTGAGTTTACAAGACTCAGTATTAGAAACCGCTAAACGGGCATTTGAAGGGGTGGAAGGCGCATTTTCTGCACTAGAGGACTTAGGTTTTAAATCAGGATTAGGACAGTTTAAAAAGCTTTCGGACTTTTGTTGGTAAGCTGCACATTGTTCTCTTAATGTATTTTTCTCAGTTGGAGAAAGCTTAGAGTTGTTCTCTATTTGAGCACAAGCATCTGTATTTCTTTGACGTATTTTGTCTTTTTCTTCTTGGGTTCCAGAATATACTTTATACAAATCTTCTAACTCTATTAAAATATCTTTTATTACAGCGAATGCCTCATCCACATCCACCACATTACTCCAACTAGGGTCATACATGCTTTTGACAGTGCCTACCACTAGCTGATAGCAATCGTTGATTTTGATGTCGGCAAACTCCACCTTAATATCCACGCTAGTACCACCCACGAGTTTTACGGTTACGTAGCCTTCGCCGGAGTAAATATCACCGCCCGCGCTGTAGAGGGATGTCACCGTAACCGTATAGTCGGCAGCCGTAAACTCATCGCCCACTGCGAGTCCCGTGAGATAAGGCCCTGCTTCGGTGCTTCCTCCTACGATGTCGATGGTAGGCACGCTACCGCAAGGAGCAGAGGCAATGGGGCTACAAGGCGTACCGCTGAGGTTGATGTATGCCTCACAAGTGGTAGTACCTTGGGTAAGGGTGAGTTTGTATTCTCCTATTTGGTGAGCCGAGAGCTGAGAGGAGGTGATAGGGGTAGTGATACCAGGCCCTGTCCAACTATAAGAAAGATTGGCGGGAGCAGCTTGGAAGAAGGCCGCACTGAGTGTAACAGTCTGGTAGAGACTGTTGCTGCCCGCTACTCGGGTGAGTTTGGAAACCTCTTGGCCACTGGCATTGACGGCTTTGATGTAATAGTCACAGGTAAATTGGGTACAAGCTACGTCAAATTCGCTGGAGGTAGCACATACCTCAGAGATATGATGTGGTTGGAAAAGGTCGTTTTGGTTGTCGATGCGGGTGCGGAGTTTTACTTTGTAGCGTCCGTCGGGTACTTGGGCAAACACATTGGAAGATTGCCAATTGGACTCCGTGGCATCGACCCATTGGCCAGAGAGGCTATCTTGCTGCACCAATACGGTTTTGTACTGGAAGCGGTAGCCACTAGGGGCAGCGGCCGAGGTCGTGAAAGTAACCGTAGCCGTGCCGCTGCTGTCGCAGCTGACTTGAGGTGTAGCCGTAACACCTGCTACACAAGGCGCTTGGACGAGTACATCTACATAGGCGGAAGTGGTACAACTCCCTACGCTAGCGGTGACATTGTATCTGCCCTCATGCTGAGGCGTGGCTTGGCTGCTTGAGAAACGGTTATTTCGCTTCAATCACTTGGAAAGGCTACTCAAATTCCCAAACAACCTTTCCAAGTTTATACTCCCAAGTACCTGAAACTTGGAATGTCTCCAGTTTACTTTATTCTTTTACAAACTCTTTCACGTCCACGCCCTGTTTAAAACTCAGTTTGTTTTCGGTTGGCTTAAACTGCACTGTTGCAAAGGCTTGTGGAATACTAAAAGTATGATTTCCAATGTATTTCATCTTAAACTCAACGTCCGAATTAATCACCTTTGCGACTAGTTTTTTGTCTTTTTGAGCGAATCTAAGTTTATAATCACTTCCAGGTTGGGCGTACACCCCTACGTAGGGTTCAAGTGGCGTCTTTTTTATCTCTTCGGCTAAATTAAGAATAGACGCCACCTCATCAGTGCGCTCAATTTTTTCTACATTTTCGAGCCGTGCCATGAGTCCCCAGCCATAAAAATCGTTGGCCACTGCGATGAGAAGCTCATTTTCACCTTTTTTCAGGTTTAGCTTAGCCACTGTATTGGTAATAGCGAGTCGGCCACCTGGGATTTTCCGCATTCCTACTTGGGGAAACAGGTTTTTGTCAACCAACACCATTTCATTGTTGAGATACACCCAAATTTCATCATTAAAGCCAATCTGTAAATTCGTAAAGGTAGGTTCTGAAGCCAGTATTTTCGTTTTAAGCCACACGAGTTTACGCTGTGGCGTAGCCCCAAAGCGTCGGGTTAGGTTAAGTAAGCCCGCCGTTTCGGCGTCGATACTTTCCAAAAAATCCTCCGCATCGGGTAAACTTTCGGCAAACGTTTCATTGCCTTTGGGAAACAAAACAGGCGTCGAAATTGCCCATTTTCGCAAGTACTGCCCGTCGTGTTTGGTCATATCAGTTCCTTCATAGCTTGCCAATCCTTCGGTTTCGTTGGGCTTAATTTGGAGATTTGTGATGTACCCTTCCCCCTCAAAAGCGATGCTACCTTCAGCGATTGTTCCTTCCAGTTTCGGAACTTCTAATACCGTATTGACCATATCGTTCACATACACCTTCATTTGTTTACCCGAAATGACCAATTTCATGTGATTCCACTCCCCCGTTTTGGCCATGGCAGGGGCTTGGTACTGCGGATAAATGTCCCACATATTGACCCCATCAAAATAAGGCGTATATTGAATGCCTTGATTGGCTAGTTTACTCCCGATTCGGGGTACACGCAGGTAAACAATTTCTTGTTCTTTGGCATCTTTTCGGTGAAAATAAACCGAAGACGCAAACTCCGTAGGGTGCGGATCTACGTCAAATTCAATCGTGCCATCCTTGAAAACCACGTCTTTCAACACCACCTGCCCTGACCTAGAGCCTATTTTCATGGACTTTTTACCCTTATAATCCATAAATGTGACTTTCCCTTCCTGAAAATCCCAGCGTTCGGGTATCAGTAGATTCGAATTATCAGTTCTTCTTGAAGAAGAAATATCCTTGTTTTTTTGTGCAATCCCTTGGAGAGACACAAGCACCCACATCATTGAAAGCAATTTTTTCATGGACGAATAGCCGTTTTATTTTGGACTTTTCACCAAAAGTCGGCGATTCGGGCGGTTATAGCTGGTTCAAACTTGTGTCAAGTTAGGTTCAAGTTCATTCTATTGTCGTTTTGCCTTATTTTTGTCGATTATGAACACAACAGCCATTCATCAACCAATTATCAAGCTCAAATCCCAAATTGAGTCACACTTACAATGGGGCGAAAGCAGCGTTTGGAATAATTACGATTTTGAAAAACTTAGCGAACAGATTACTGAAAAAACAAGTGTTTCGTTGAGCGTATCGACCTTGAAGCGAATTTTTGGCAAAGTAAGCTACAAAAGTGAGCCTTCCATGACCACCCTCAACGCCCTTGCGCAGTTTTTGGACTACGAAGATTGGCGTGATTTTTTGGTCAAAAACACCGAAAATACCGAAGTACTTCCACCAAGAATAATACCAACGCCCCCTGTTCCTTCCCCCTCTTTGACGCCGCTGACAACTGGTTTTTGGAATCGTCAACGGTGGGCTTTAGTGACATTGGCCGTTGTTTCGTTAAGCATTTTTGGTTTCTATTTTCTTTCGAGCAAACCCAAATACAACCCCAACGATTTTAACTTTTCGTCGAAAACAATACTCACCCAAGGATTACCCAATTCGGTAATTTTTGATTTTGACGCATCCAATGCCAACCCCCAAGATTCAGTATTTATTTCACAATCGTGGGACGTACGGCGTAAGGTGTTGGTCAATAAAAACGACAAGCACCATTCATCCATCTATTATTATCCTGGGTATTTCCGAGCAAAATTGATGATTGGGAAGGAAATCATTAAAGAGCACGACATACAAATCAAAACCGACGGCTGGCTTGGCGTCGTTGAGGCCGATTGGGGCATTGAGCCTTTGTATTTTAAGCAATCTGATATTGTAAACAAAACCTTTGTTGAGGTCAATAGAGAATTGCTTCAAAAGTATGACGTTTCACTCCACCCTACCCCACCTAAGATTCGGCTATTCAACCAAAAAGACATCAAGGGTATAATGACCGATAATTTCACCTTTGAAACCGAACTCAAAAGTGGCCCCGACGAAGGAAACAATGCTTGTCAAAAGGTAACGGTGTTGTTGCAAGCAAAGAACGACATTATGATCATCCCCCTTACAAAGGTTGGTTGTGTTGGTGATATTTCATTGGCTGCTTTTGGATACTATGTGGCAAGTGACAAGGCTGATTTAAGCGGTTTTGGATGTACGCCCAGCGACTGGACCAAACTTAGAATTGAGTGTAAACAGGGTGAAATGAAATTGTTTGTAAACAACAAATTGGCGTACACCGCCAAAGTCACCAATACTCCCACCGACATCATCGGCGTCCAATACCGCTTCAACGGAACGGGTGCTGTACGCAATACGTGGTTAGAGGGCAAAGATGAGAAAATTGTTTTTTAGAGCGTTTGTCAAAACCTTAGTAAACTTCCCTTTGGGTCTAATTAGTGCGCGGTTAATCCAACAATCTGAAAACATTTTAAGCAACTGATAATCAAAAACATCCCAAGGGCTTCGCCATATTGATTACTCCATTTTCAAATGGGATAATTTGTTGATCTATAACTCAATGTAGGTTTTCCCCCAACGCTTCATTTCTTCTAAAACCGTTTTTAAGGCTCGGCCTTTATCAGTCAATGAGTATTCTACCTTGGGCGGCACTTCGGCATATACTTTTCGTTCAACAATATTGTTTTGTTCTAGTGCTTTAAGCTCCTTCACAAGCATTCGGGTGTTGATACCTTCTATACTTCGTTCCAAATCTTTGAAACGTTTGGTTCCACTTTGTAAGACATAAATAATGGGCAATGTCCACTTCCCACCCACTATTTCCATTGTTCGAGTGATGGGGCACTTTATTTTTTCTAACATTTTTTCTTTTATAATATCCTTGTAATCAACAAAACATTACTTTTTGGTATTACTTTACAAATAAGTAACTACTTGCAAAAGTAAAGTAATGAAAATATGTTTGTAAAAACAATACAAACATGAATAAAGTATTTTCTCCTTTTCAAATAAATTCAAAAGTTACGATGCCCAATCGGCTTGCCGTTGCTCCTATGACAACTCAACAAAGCAATGCCGACGGTACTCTAAGCTCCGCAGAAAGTAGTTGGCTCAAACGGCTTTCAAACGATGGCTATGGCTTAGTTATATCCTGCGCAGTTTCTATTTCTGACACTAGCATCGCATTTTATAACCAATTGAGCATTGCCCACGATAGCATGATTCTTCCTCTTAAAGAGCTATCCGATAAAATGAAGCAAAACCGCAGCGTGAATTTACTTCAATTGTGCCACGGTGGCTCTAGAACGATTGAAGCACTGACAGGCGAAAAATCGCACAGCGCAAGTAGCTATTCAATGCCCATGATTAGTGGTTTTGTTTCCCCAAAAAAACTATCAAAAGTTCAAATCAAGGCTATTGTTTATGATTTTGCAGCAGCTTGTGCGAGAGCTGAAAAAGCAGGCTTCGACGGTATAGAGCTACATGGAGCAAACGGATATTTGTTTACTCAATTTATAAGCACCATGACCAACCAACGTAGCGATGATTACGGGGGAAATCTTGAGAACCGAGCAAAATTTTCGAGGGAAGTGGTCAGAGCGTGTCGTGCTGAGGTTTCAGAAGACTTCATTATTGGTTTTAAAATGAACTTCGAAGGAATGGGGCTAGAAACGGGCTTAGACATTGACGAAAATATCCAAATTGCGAATTGGCTGGCCGAAGATGGCGTCAATTATATTCATTCTTCTCAATTAAACTATGAAAGTCATTCTGTGAAGTATCCTGAAAAAAATTTAATTGAATACATCAGGAGTGGGCTTATCTCTTCTCTCCCACTTGCGGCAGCAGGAAACATTAAAAGCCTTGAAGATGCCCAAAAAGCCATGGATTTGGGGCTTGACATTGTGGCTATTGGGAGAGCCGCTATTGCTAACATTGATTTACCCAAATACTTTGAGAAAAATGAAGCATTACCTTTCAAAACTCCTTTTTCAGAAGAGCAATTGATTGGAATCGGTATCAGTGAAGGTTTCCTCGATTACCTCAAAAATGCCCCTCCACTCAAAAGTTTAGCTATCATTAAAACCTAAAATTTAGTACTCAAATGAACAAATTTGCAATTTTAGCCCAGTTCGAATTACAAACCTCTTGGTTCTTAAATACATTAGAAGGTATTTCTGATGCGGAAAGTAATCTCCAAGTAGCCGAGAATCTCAACCCCATAAAATGGATTGTAGGACATTTAATAAGTTGTAGAAGCACCCTTCTAATAGCTTTAGGAAAACAGTCAAACTTCACTCAATATCACACCCTATTTGGCAAAGGTTCTTCCAACAAAATGGGGGCTGCTACTCCTGATCTTGAAACCATCAAAACTGATTGGCTTTCTGTGAGTGTGGATTTGAAAGCTACCCTTCATAATACCTCAGAAGAACAATTATCAGCCAAAGCCCCGTTTCAAACCTCTATTCCTGACGAGACCTTACTTGGCCTTTTTGCTTTTTTCGCCATTCACGAAGGATTTCATATAGGTCAATTATCTATTTTGCGCAAACAACTTGGAAAAACCGTGATGCTCATGAGTCGACGATAGTTTTAGACATAGAAAAGCCCTATACCCCATTAATCAACGACCAATACCCTATAGAAAGAACGACAAACCTCTTGAAAATATCCTATCTTTCGGCATTCGCTAAAGATAGAGAGTACTTCCAACATTCCACACATGAAAAAAGTTATTTTGACGGGTATCTACCTGTGGGCAACAATCGCTCTTCATGGCCAAAACACCCCCAAAACACTCCTTTGGGAAGTCACCAAATCAGGGAATCGCCATACATCTTTTTTGTTTGGTACTTTTCATGAAGTAAATCCCTCATTTTTTCAATCCCTCTCTAATGCTGTAAGCAAGCTCCAACAATCGGATATTGTATATGTAGAGGAGAAAGCGGCCGTAACTACCAGCGCCTCACAGCATACACAAAATCCGTGGAATGCGGAGAAATGGCGTGCTATTTTGGATGATAAACAAGAAAAGATATTCAAGGATTTTATCAAAAAAGCCGATGATAGTACTTATTATACGCTCAGTCCATTGCTTCTTACCCTCACCACGTCGAGGCTGTACTTGACCAACTTTTGTGAGACCGAAACTCCTTTTACGGAATTAATGGATCATTATATTGAAAAATCGGCGCTTAATCAGCACAAAAAAACGTATTCGTTAGACAGCCCACAACAGGCATTGCTCAACCACGCCGCCCAAAACTTTAGTCGTTCTCAAGACTCAGTATACGCTTCTTATTGTATCAATTTCATGAAAAATATGATTGACAATAACTTATCAGACTGCACCTTCATCAATACCTATAAAAAGCTTGAGATTGATTACGAATTCGATAAAGATATTTCTACCAATACTATTTCTGCGCCCTTATTAATTGAACGAAATACAAAGTGGATACAAATACTTAACGAAGCATTTGTATCCAATAATTGCTTTGTGGCGGTAGGTTTCAGACATTTGTGTTATCAACAAGGCTTGATTCAACAACTCCGCAAACTCGGATATACCGTCACGCCACTGCCCGTTTATAATTAATTTACATGGCCATGAGATTCGAGAAAATCATTCCAATCGATACCTTAAAGCCCTTTGTGAAATACTTCATAATTTCGGAAAATCAGACGGAATCCGAATACAAAGTATTTCCTTCTTCGGGGCTTGTGGTAGGATTTCAGTATCGAGGGCAATTATTTACGATTCATAATGAAGTAGAGCACCCATTGGCCTCGGCGGGCGTCACGGGTATCGCCGACAGCTACAAAATATTTAAAAATGCGCCCCATATAGGCACTATTTTAGTCTATTTTACCGAAATCGGATTTACTCATTTTGCGGCTCATCCAGCGCATGAGTTGTTTAATCAGAGTGTTTCGCTTGATTATATCTTTGAGAAACACAAAGTAAACGAAACCGAAGAACGGCTATCTCATGCCTCTTCAGACCAAAAAAGAATTGAGATAATGGAGCAGTTTTTATTGACTCAACTCAAAGATATACAAATCGACAAGCTGATAGTAGAAGCAGTGAGGATGATTTATCACTCCAAAGGCACCATCAAAATCAAAGAACTCAACGAAAAATTGGCCATTAGCCAAAGCCCTTTTGAAAAACGATTTAGAAAGATAGTAGGGACTTCTCCCAAAAAATTTGCGTCTATTGTACGCTTCAATACCGTTTTAGACCAACTGGGTCAAGTTAAGTCTTTGACGGAGATTTGTTATGAAAACAATTTCTTTGACCAAGCGCACTTTATCAAAGATTTTAGACAATACACGGGCGATACCCCAGAGCATTTTAAACGATTTTTGTAGAAAAACGATTTTTTACAATCTTGGCTCTCACCGTCTTGCGAACTTTGTAACCGTAAAACAAAATCTACAAACAATGTTTAGCATAGACCAAATCAAAGAAGCCCACAGCAAAGTAAAATCAGGTGCCGATTTTCCAGCTTATATTCAAGAAATCAAGGCATTGGGCGTCACTTTTTATGAGACGTATGTATCTGATGGTCATACAACCTATTGGGGCATAAACGACTATCAAGCCTCTACTTCTCCAAAGTACGGGCCGCTTACGGTGGCTTCTCAAACCCATCAGGAATCGTTTCAAATTCAACTCAAAGAACATCAGCAAGGCAAAACAGATTACATGACATTTGTGGAAATGTGCGCCCAAACAGGGATTGAAAAATGGGCCGTTTGTATCGAAAAAATGACTTGTACTTACTTTGACCACGCAGACAAAGCGGTATTGATAGAGCAAATTCCAGAATAGGAAATAGGCAAAAAAATGTTTTGCCAAAATCGGGCTGATGTGCTTATTTGTACGTCAGCTCTTTTTATTTATATTTGTCTATAACCCAAAATACTTTGTTTTAGATTTTAGTGATTTGTATTGCGTGAATCCTTTCTTCTTTCTAAAACCAGATTGAACTCTCAAAAAAACTATGATTGAACATTTCCCCTACTTGCTTACAATGATTGTGGCCATTGTAATGCTTATTATGTTGGCCGAAAAAATCAAAGTAGCATACCCTGTTTTATTGGTTGTAGCAGGTCTAGTGATAAGTTTTATTCCCGGCATTCCTGTCTTACATATTGAGCCAGAGCTTATTTTTATCATCTTTTTACCACCTCTTCTCTACGAAGCAGCATGGGCTATTTCGTGGAAAGAGCTTTGGCGATGGAGGCGCATCATTTGCAGCTTTGCTTTTTTAGTAGTGTTTTTCACAGCACTCTGTGTAGCGATAGTTGCCAATTCCTTCATTCCGGGATTTACGCTAGCCTTAGGTTTTTTGTTGGGTGGCATCATTTCTCCACCTGATGCTGTAAGTGCAAGCGCCATTCTGAAATTTGTAAAAGTGCCAAGACGTATGTCTTCTATTTTAGAAGGAGAAAGCTTGCTCAATGATGCTTCATCGTTGATTATCTTTCGTTTTGCACTGATTGCCGTAGCTACTGGGCAATTTGATTTACCACAAGCGACTTTGAGTTTTTTGTGGATGGTGGCGGGCGGTGTAGGTATCGGATTAGCGTTAGGATGGGTGATTATGAAAATGCACCAAATCTTACCTACCAATGCTAATATTGATATTATCATTACCCTTGTTACTCCTTACATTATGTACATTGCGGCCGAAGATGTACATAGTTCAGGAGTACTTTCAGTAGTAAGTGGAGGTCTGTTTTTATCCATAAGAAGGTATGAATTTTTGAGCAGTTCGGCACGATTACGCGGCTACAATGTGTGGGAAAGTCTCGTATTTCTTTTGAATGGGTTGGTATTTTTAATGATTGGGCTAGATTTGCCCGAAATCACCGAAGGACTTAAACAAGAAGGTATTGCGTTTTCGTCGGCCATAGGATATGGTCTACTCATTACTGCCGTCCTTATTATTGTTAGGTTTCTTTCTTCTTTTGGAGCGGTATTTACGAGTATGTTCATGGGGAGATTTATTCAGGTAGCCGACCGTAATCCGGGCTTCAAAGCCCCCATACTTATGAGCTGGACGGGTATGCGCGGTGTGGTATCGCTAGCGGCAGCCTTGTCTATACCTGTACAGTTAGACAATGGGAGTCCTTTTCCCCAACGTAACCTTATTTTGTTTATCACTTTTGTGGTTATCCTTACTACATTGCTTTTACAAGGTCTGACCCTCCCTACCCTTATCAAAAAAATAGGTCTTCCCAACTTCAACGATTATATAGAAGAAGAAGAAGCTCATGGCATTATTCAAAGAGAACTAGTAGAAAATGCGCTGAATCATATCAAAATCAAATACCAAGATTCCGGTAGTCAGCCCTCAGTATGGCGCAGTGTGTTTCAGCAATGGGAAGCAAAAAATCAATCAGAAGATATTCAGGAACTAACGTCTAAAACCAAGGTATTGCACCTAGAAATTTTGAATCTCCAAAGAGAATGGCTTCTCAAAACCAATAAAATGGACGATCGATTTGATGAAGAAATCATCAAAAAGCACCTTCATCAGCTTGATATCATGGAAGAAAAACTAAAGTTCTAAGGCTTACTTTTTTAATGAACCTCAGCCTCTATAGCGATAAGTCATGCCTGCTGCTATTCATGGCATGGCTCATCGCTAATTGGAGGTATGCCTTATCTTAACATCACTTTTGTGATACACCTGCGAAAAAGGCGGTACACTTGCAGTTAGCCAAGCATTACCTCCAATAATAGAATTACTACCTATCACCGTCTTTCCCCCCAAAATCGTCGCATTGGCATAAATCACCACATTGTCTTCGATGGTAGGGTGGCGTTTGGTTTCGGCCAACGACTTAGAAACGCTCAAAGCTCCTAAAGTCACTCCTTGGTAGATTTTGACATTGCAGCCGATATCGGTAGTTTCCCCAATCACCACTCCCGTACCATGATCAATAAAAAATGACTTACCTATATTGGCTTTAGGGTGAATATCAATGCCCGTTAAACCATGAGCATACTCAGTAAGCATGCGGGGCAGCAAAGGTATCTCCAAATCTACAAGTGCATGTGCCATCCGATAGACTGCAATTGCATAGAAACCTGGATATACCGCAATCACTTCTTCTATTCCTACCGAAGCAGGGTCATTGTCTGTAATAGCCTGTGCATCAAGAAGCAAGTTTTCGTAGATAGAGGGTACCTGCGCTAAAAACTGAGCCGCCGTTTCGTTCTTTTCATGCGGTAGTTTTTTTCCTAATGGTTCCAACAAACAAACCAAACGATTTTGAAGATGCGTGTAAGCATCTGCTACATTGCGAGACAAATGTCCACAATCTTGCGTGATTGGGAACAAAAAGCCCATCATTTCCTCGACAAACTTGCCTACGTTGGCACGCGAAGGCAAAAAATACTGATATTGAGCATTTTGGCTAGAAAGTCGCTCAAAAAAAGCAGCCGTTTTATCTTGTGTGGTCAATGTCATGGCACAGATGGATTGATAAAAAATAAGCCCTTCCGACAGGAAAGGGCAGCTGGATTTTCGATTAGAAATACATAAAAATACCTATCACCCTTACAAAACAAGGCAACAGCAACAACAACCTACCGCAAAAATACAATACAAGAATGTCATGAGACGGGTTTTATATCTGTTCTACCAAAAACCGTGCAAAAAGGTTCATTTCACAAAAAAAAGTTATTATTAATTTGCAAAAAAACGCAGAAGAACCCCTAAAATTCCTTCAAATTGCACCTTCAAAGAATAAATACTCATTTCATTTCAAACAATTATGTATTTAATTAATGGTATAAAGAGCAGGAGTCTTTTTTTTTGTTTAATGTTATTTCCTTTTTTACTACATGCCCAATCGCGCTACGCCTATACTAAAACAGCGATGGGTTCTAAGTTTAATCTCATCTTTTATGCCCCTAGCGATTCAATTGCCCAAATCGCGGCGGATAGTGTTTTTAAACAAATAGACTATCTCAATACTATTTTAAGCGATTACCTAGATGGTAGTGAGACCAATCGATTGTCGGCAACTGCTGGCACCAACCAATGGTTTAAAGCAAGTCCTATCCTTTTTGAAGTAGTTAACCAATCCCTCCGATTGAGTAAACAAACCAACGGGGCCTTTGATGCTACCATAGGACCGGTGATTCAGCTTTGGAGAAGAGCGATAAGACGGGGTTTATTTCCTGATTCAGCCGAAATAAAGGCCACTCAAAAACTCGTAGGTTATCAAAAGGTAAAATTAAGGCCGCATTCTAAAGAGATATTATTGAAACAAAAAGGGATGAGGCTTGATTTTGGGGGTATTGGAAAGGGCTATGCTGCCGACCGTGCTCTTTTGGTATTGCGCCACTATGGCATCACCAAAGCCTTCTTAGATGCAGGAGGAGACCTCACCCTCGGCGATGCCCCGCCCGACAAAGAAGGATGGAGTATCGAAATAAATACCGGTGGCGCTGATACAACCTATCGAAAAATCATGTTTTTACACAACTGTGGCATTGCCACTTCTGGGCAAACTTATCGCTATCTTGAGCATAATGGCATTAAATATTCACACATCGTAAATCCTAAAACGGGCATTGGTTTAATCAATCATACCCGTACCACCGTGATCGCTCCCAATGGTACTGATGCCGACGCATTAGCGACTGCTTTCAGCGTACTTGGTGTAGTAGAAAGTGCTAAAGTGGTAAAAAAACTAAAAGATGTTCAAGTATGGCTTTTAGAACAGAATGGCACCTCATGGAAAACGTCAGCTTTTGAGCAGTAGTGCCAAACACCCACCATGCCTTGAACCTGTTCAAAGAATGTCGTAGCTACTTAGCAATAGGCTCCCGTAGGCCGTAAGACATAAGCTTTTTATTAAAAAGGTTTTGCCTCCTTGGCTGTGATTGTCTAAAAACACCGCACAAAATGCCTACTGCTTAAAGCTTACCGCCTAAGGGTAGCCAAAAAAGCAAAGGGCAAACGATTTGAATCGTTTGCCCTTGTTTACACCGTCACTTTTGACACAAAATATATGCCTTACGTCGACGTGAAATGTCTTTCGAGTTGTTTGCTCGTTACGCGCGTTTCACTTTGGTTGCATTCAAGCCTTTTTTGCCTTGAGCTGTCTCGAATGTAACTACGTCACCTTCGCGAACATTATCAACTAGACCTGATACGTGTACAAAAATGTCTTCGCCTGTGTTACTGTCTACAATAAAACCAAATCCTTTTGTTTCATTGAAGAACTTTACTGTTCCTGTGTTCATTGAAAAAATAAAATATTGATAAAAAATGGCAAATTGCCACAGTAAAAGTACGACTTATTACTTAAAAATGATTCTATTTCATAAATTTTTCTTTAAACTCTGATTCTGCATAATCGTGTAAATTATACATTATTCAAAGAGCTAAATTATTCAAATTTTTGATTTCCCAAAATCAACCACCTGAATTTCAAACACTTAAACCTATTGAAATAACAAAAAAATGGCATTATTGCTCTTCTAATTTAGTACTTATTTGAGTTTATGATTTTTTCAAAATAATTATTTTTTTTTCAGTCATTTATAAATAAAAAATCCCACAAACAAATTTGTGGGATTTCAAAACCTATAGTATACCGATTTAGGAGACCGCTTTCTCTACCGCATGTCCTCCAAATTCATTTCTTAAAGCTGCCACTACTTTTCCCGTAAAAGTATCATCTTGTTGAGAACGATAACGCATCAATAATGATAGTGCAATTACGGGGGTAGGAATACCCATGTCAAGGGCTGTTTCGAGGGTCCATTTGCCTTCGCCTGACGAATGCATTACACCTTTAATCGCTTCTAGTTTAGGGTCTTTAGAAAAGGCGCTTTCAGTTAGTTCCATCAACCAGCTCCTTACAACCGACCCATGATTAAACACCCGCGCGACTTGCTGTAAATCAAGCCCGTAAGGAGACTTTTCCATTACTTCGAAGCCTTCAGCGATAGCTTGCATCATGCCATATTCTATGCCATTATGTACCATTTTCACGAAATGCCCGCTGCCAGAGCCACCAGCGTATAAATATCCGTTTTCGACCGAAATATCACGGAATACAGATTCGCAGTAGTTAAATGCTTCTGCCTCACCCCCAATCATCGTGCAAGCTCCATACAGCGCTCCTTCTACGCCACCGCTCGTTCCGCAATCGAGATAGTCAATACCTTTAGATTTGAGGTATTTGCCACGACGCACCGAATCGTTGAAGTTAGAGTTTCCACCATCAATGATAATATCATGCTGCTGCAAATGAGGTATTAAAGCCTCTATGCAATCATCAACGGGCTTGCCAGCGGGTACCATAAGCCAAACGACCTTTCGACCTTCTAGCTGCAGACATAGCTCCTCCAAACTATAAGCAGGTGACACGCCTTCGAGCGAAATATTTTTGATATTGTCGGTAGCAACATCATATGCTACTACTTCATAACCGTGGCGATGTAGGTTAAGTGCCAAATTGTAGCCCATTTTACCAAGGCCTACGAATCCAATTTGCATTTTAGTGTGTATGGTTGGTGTTTGATATTGAGTACTGAATCTTTACACAAAGGTAACGTTCAATACTCAATACTTTTGACTCCTAGCTAAATTTACTTATCCCACCAGACTTTAGTATCCAAATCATCAGCCCCTTGACGACCGATTGCTTCTTTTACGTTGGTGCTGTTGACCGAAATCTCAGAGTTAGGATAAGTCAAGCGGCGAATGAAATCGCCCTTGATTCCTTTGCCTGGAAAGGGATTAGGTGTCAACTTAGGGAAACCTGTTCTTCTAAAATTAGCAAATGCTTCTGGCCCATTCAAGAAAGAAGCAATCCAGTATTGGGTGTTGATTTGCTCCAATGCCGTAGCAGCCACCAACGGATTTGCGGCAAGGTAAGTATCAATCGCAGCCGTAGGCACGGTGGAGTTTACGTCATAAGAAGCGAGCTGCTCCATGTGAGCCCTTACACCTTTGTTATAAAAATCGGCCACGGCACCAGTAGTCCAGCCTCTTTGCGCAGCCTCAGCTAGCAAAAGTTGGGTTTGAGAATACGTCACCAAAAACATAGGCGCGGTATTTTTTCCCATGCGAGTGCGGTCTAACTGAGAATAATCATAAAAACTTGCCAACTTAGCTGCTGCCGCTACAGGAGCGATAGAGTTGTTGTCGTACCCAAAGGGCATCCCAATTTGTATAGCAGGGTCTTTGGAGCCGCGCGCAGCCACTTGCTCTGAACCAGAAGCCGCTCCCACATAGCGTAGGGCTATAGCTGTAAGGCGGGGGTCATTGGTTTTCTTCAAATAATCCACAAAAGGTGCGGCTAAATAGAAGTTGTTTGCCTCGGTTGAGTTCAACATCTGCCCTGGGCCATTGACATAGTTAGGGTCGTGTTTGATAGAGGCGTTGTCAGCATTGGAAGCCATTACTCCACCCTGTACCGCTCTTTGTACAATGGACTGAGCTTGCGCAGCATCTACTTTACTCAACCGCATCCCTGCTCTGAGTAGCAGCGAATAGCCCAATCTTTTCCACTTAGTGACGTCACCTGCATAAAGTATATCGGCGGTTTCAATCGTTTTGGAGGCGTCCAATACCGCTGATGCTTCGGTCAATTCTTTGATAATATCTGTGTAGATAGCCTGCTGCGTATCGTATTTGGGAAGTACGATTTGGTCTGTAAAACCTTTACCCGCTTGCAAGTACGGAATATCTCCGTAGGTATCCGTTAGTATCATAAAGGCGTAAGCTTGGGTGATACGAGCCATGCTCAACAAATTGGTACGCGCAGGATTAGCCTTAGCCAATAGAATGGCATCTTCAGTATTTCTAACTACGCTACGATAATAGCGCTGCCAAGTTTGCTGAGTAGCTTCACGGTTATCTTGGTTGAAATTGGCTCCCAACAAAACCCCAGAGTTTGGAGATACCATCTGCTGCACAACCCCCATTTCGTACTGAACAATACCCGCCGGAAAAGAAGCATTGATAAGGGCATTGTTGAGAATAAAGGCTGGATCAACCGCCGTGGCGGCTGTTTTGTTGACATTAAGCTCGTCAAACCCTTTGTCACAGCTCGCCATTCCGAGCATTGCTGTGACTACTAATGTATATTTAAGAATTTTTTTCATGTGTTTTTTCTTTTAAGAATGTCAATCATTTACCATTCATTTCTTTTTCATTCACTAAAATTTGACATTCAAGTTAAAGCCCATACTGCGCGTGGTAGGCAAACCAGTAGATTCCATACCTACGAGGTTGTCAGAAGAGTACCCAAAAGATTCGGGGTCGATATTGTCAACCCATTTTTTCAGCATCAAAACATTGTTGGCTACAAAGCTCAATTTCAAACCTTTAACGGGAGATTTAGCTGGCAAAAATCTACCAAAATCATAGCCTGCCGTAATCTGACGAAGCTTCCAATAGCCGCCGTCATAAATAACAGGCTCTACCAAGGCCAACGAGCGTACTACTTCCCAATAAGGTTGTACATTGGCTTTCACGGTATTAGGCTCACCACGCTCGTTTACACCTTCACCCACGATTCCGCCCGCATCGCGACCCGGCAAAGTCATTTTGTGAAGGCCATGTCTTACTAGGTTGAAGTTGGTTCCTGAAAGCATTTTGTTACCTAGTTTGAAATCAATCAAGAACGATAGATTCACTCCTTTGTAGTTGAAGGCATTGTTGATACCACCTATCCATTTAGGAAGAGCACTACCAAAAGAAATCAAATCAGTAGTACGCAGTGGAATCCCATTGCCTCCATATACAATACGCCCTTGGGCATCTCTACGATAGCCAAATCCGTAGATTTGTCCCATTTCTTGGCCTACGACTTGGCGGAGCTCCCCATTGAATACGTGAGTTCCGACGGTGATTCTCTCGCCCGGAGTATCCGTAATCAAGCTGATTACCTTGGTCTTGTTGTAAGATGCATTGAATGTTAAATCCCACTGAAAATCAGGCGATTTGATAGGTACTAGATTCAATAACATTTCAAAACCACGGTTTTGGCTTTTACCACTATTGATAAGCGTAGTTACAAAGCCCGACGCATCGGAAATTTGGGCCGAAACGATTTGGTCGGTCGTGATTTTGTTATAAACCGCCGCATCAAGTGATACTCTGTTGTTAAACAATTTCAACTCCAAGCCCAGCTCTGTTTCTTCGGTACGCATTGGTCTCAAGCCAGCATTTGGTACAGTTGTTCCTTGCGAACCACCCACGGGCTGTCCGCCAAAAAGGTTGGCATTGATACCATAAAACAAGTTGTTGGAATAAGGAGAAACGTCAGTATCGCTACCCACTTGCGCATAAGCGGCACGGATTTTACCGAAGCTCAACCAGCTAGGCATGGCATCAAATGCTTGCGAAAACACAAAACTTCCCGATACTGAAGGATACAAGATGCTTCTGTTTTCAGGAGAGAGGGTCGAAAACCAGTCGTTGCGGGCAGTAGCATTTAAGAATAAAAAGTTTTTGTAAGAAAACTCTGCTGAACCATACACTGAGTTTACGGCTCTTTCTGACAAGCCATAGATAGGGTCTTTGACGCGACCATTCATGACAGTATAAAGTCCTCTTACCACAAAGTCTTGTACCAATACGCTATTTAAATCCGAACGGCGGTACATTTGATTGCCCCCGATATTGAAATCTAAGCCAAAATCTCCGAATTTCTGCGTGCCTGAAATCAAGATGTCGGCGTTGGTTTCTCTAAATCTACGCGATTCTTGGGTATAAGTTCCGTTGACAAAACCTGCTGGTGCAGCCGCCAAAGAAGCGTGGCCTGTAGGGAAGTTGTTGAAATCTTGGTCACGAGACCAGTAGTCTTGCCCTACCCTAGCTTGCACAAACAACCAAGGTAAGAGATTGTATTTGACCGAAATGTTACCAAAGATACGGTCGCGACGAATATTCTGAAACTGCTCCGCCAATACCCAATAAGGATTGGTACGGTTTCTGAACCTTGAATAAACAAACTCATTTCCAGCTGCATCGTATTTTTTAGCATCTAGCAAATCCAATGGCATAGAGTTGGCCAGATTGTAGATAGCCGTTGGGATAGAGTTATCTTGGTTGGCGATGTTTGGTGGGTTTTTGTTATACTCATTAGAGTAGTTGACATTGCCCGAAAAGCTCAATTTTTTAGATAAATCATACGCAAAGCCTAAGTTGATAGTTTTACGGTTAAAGCTATTGTTTGAAACAATACCTTTGCTATCTAAATTTGAGAAAGAAAGATTGAACCCCCCTTTGTCACTAGCAGATGACAAACTTACCGTATTGGTAAAATTGGAGCCGTTTCTAAAAAACTTGCGAATACGATTATAAACAGGCTCATACGGCACCGTAACACCGTCAAAAAGCACTTGAGTCATGCCTGGCTGAAACTTCTCTCCAAATGACCATTGCCCTGAGGTAGGATTGGCGGTTGTAGGTCTGACGCCGTTTTCACCTTGGCCATATTCATACTGAAAATCAGTAAAATCCAAAGGCGTTTCGTTGGTATAATTACTATTAAAAGTCACGCCAATCCCACGGCCTGTGCCTTTGGTTTTGGTCGTAATCATCAATACCCCGTCTTTGGCACGTGAGCCATACAAAGCCGCCGCTGTAGCGCCTTTCAAGACTGTCATGCTCTCAATGTCGTCAGGATTGATACTTGAAAGACCATCTCCTCCGTCTGAGGTATTTCCGCCTCCTCTCACAGCGATTGAGTTATCAGCACCCGCATTATTGGGGTTGGTTCCAAAGTTGGTATTATCAATGGGCACCCCGTTGATTACAATGAGTGGATTGTTTTGCCCCGAAATAGAAGACTGTCCCCTAATCCTAATTTTAGACGTACCAGCCGGCCCTGTTCCCAAACCAGAAATATTGACCCCTGCTATTTTTCCTTGCAAGGTATTCATAAAATTGGGGGTACGGTTTTCGGTAAGAGCGTCGGCATTGATAGTAGTGGTAGCGTATCCAAGCTTTTTAGATTCTTTTTTAATCCCTAGCGCCGTTACGACTACTTCCTGCAAGGCTTCGCTTGTTTCGGCCAAAGCAATGTCGATACGAGTCTGATTTCCTACAGCCACTTCCTTGGTGCCATATCCTATAAAACTAAATACTAATGTGGATCCAGCAGGGGCATTGATAGAGTAGTTTCCAGTTCCGTCGGTAGATGTACCCGTATTAGTTCCTTTTACAACTACCGAGACACCTGCTAAAGCCGATTTGTCATTATCATTGGTGACAGTTCCGCTGATGCGGCTCTGCGCCCAAAGAGTGCTTTGAATTGCCAAAAAGACCATCATGAGTAGGGTAGCTCTTGGCAAGAATAAACGTTTTTTCATCTTTAAATGATTAGTTATGATAAGGATGATAAGATAATTGGGTTTTAACAAGTGCAAAAAAAACACAATATTGTTCTAAAAACTTCTAGGAATAGACGATGTAGAATTTTGCAATATTTTTATATTTTCTTAAAAAAATTTAATAACCTAATTTGCCTTCCATGAGTCCTTTTGTGCAACAGCTTACGTCTTTGGCCGAATTCACGCACATCAAGGAATTGATACGTCTCAAAAACCCTATTGTGAAGCTGCAAGAGTGGCCTATTCGTGCGCAAGCAGGCATCAAGATTTTGTGTGTGCTTGAAGGGAAATTTGAATGGATTATCGAAAACAAACTCCATTTTTTATATCCAAACGATGTGGTAGTACTGTGCCCCGGCCAATCGCTCGGTAGCCCTTCGGCTACTTTGGAGATTGGCAGTCTTGCTTGGATTACCCTTCAGCCCGAAAGTTTTGAGCTTCACAAAGAGCTGGCATTGGGGAAGTGGTCCGCTATCAACGACAACGACCAAAAACTCTTGGGGAGGTTGTTGGTATCTCATTCGCCCGTGGTACTCAACAATCTCAAACAACCCTACGAATTGCTCCAACGTATTGAAAACGAAATCAAACAAACAGAATTTGCGTATCAAGTACGCGTCAATCAGTTGATTGACGAGCTTATCGTCACTATCGTTCGTCAGCTAAGTCAGCAGCAAAACCAACGTAGAGATTTTCCTCAGGCTTTTGCACAGCTCGAACAAATGCTCCGCGATAGCCTCGACCACCCTTGGACGGTAGAGGAAATGGCCACCGTGGTGGGACTAGGAAGTACGGCTTTTACTGAAAAAGTAAAAGCTTTTTCGGGTTTTTCACCCCTCAATTATTTAATCAATATCCGAATCGCCGAAGCAATGAAGCAGCTTCGTCAAAGTCAAAAAAGCCTCACCGACATTGCCCTTGATACGGGATTTTATTCTTCCCAACATTTTTCTACTACCTTTAAAAAACTGACCGGCTATACGCCAGGGCAATTTAGAAAACGAGGTCAAGAGTAAAAGAATACGGAAATAATAGACCTAAGGTAGAATATACGTTAAAATTACTTATTATGTTTTCGAACCGGCGACCCGGTCACTCATTCAGCGAATGGATTGCATTGTAACTCTCGACATCGGTACTACCAAAGTCAAAGCTTCGGCCTTTGACATGTCGGCCAATCTTATCGGATGGCGCCAAGGCACTTATCCGACTTTTCATCCACAGCCCGATTATAGCGAACAAGACGCTGAGCAGATTTTCTTGACGGTATTGTATGCTCTCAAAAGTTTACTTAATGATGAATTAGGAAAAAAATACCACCCTTCAGCCCTGATATTTGGGGCTTCTATGCACAGTGTGCTTCCCATCGATAAGCAGGGAGTCCCGCTCCGAAATGCCGTTATTTGGGCCGACAATCGCGGGCGCAACGAAGCCAATGCCCTTAAAGAAGCTCCTGAAGGAAAACTTATTTATGAAGCTACGGGGACGCCCTTACACCCTATGTCTCCTTTGGCCAAAATATGCTGGTTTCACAATCATACTCCTCCCACTTGGTTTGAGAAAGTTTATAAATTTATTTCTATAAAGGAATACGTCATTTATCAACTTACTGGCCAACTAGTGATTGACCATAGTATCGCTTCTTCGACAGGTTTGTTTAATATTCATACGCTTACGTGGGAAAAACTAGCCCTTGATTTTGCAGGAATCAAACCTCAGCAGCTATCAGAACTAGTTCCTATTGATTTTGGCGAACTAAAACTCAAAAAAGAATATGTCAGGCTTTTCAGGCTCACAAGTGCTACAAAAGTGATTGTAGGGGCGAGTGACGGCTGCTTGGCTACGCTGGGCGCAGGGGTAGTAACGGAAGGCGACGCCACCATCACCATCGGCTCAAGTGGCGCGATGCGCGTAGCAGGAAGCCAAGTAATCCAAGATTCTCAACAACGCTTCTTTAATTATTTGCTTACCAAAGGAAAGTACATTTCTGGAGGCCCTACCAACAACGGCGGTGTGGTATTTGAGTGGTTTGTACAACAATTTGGCGCATCAGGAATCCATGTTGACTTAGATTACGCCATTAAGCAACTCTTAATGGAAGCCGAACGAGTACCAGCAGGTGCGGGAGGTCTTTTGTTCTTGCCTTATCTACTCGGGGAGCGTGCGCCTCTTTGGAATGCCAACGCGCGCGGTGCTTATATTGGTACAAATATCACTCACGAACGGCGTCATTTTATCCGGGCTACGGTAGAAGGAATCATCTATGAAATTTATAGTATTGGAAAACTTCTACAGCAGTATCGTTCTATCCAAAATCTTTATATAAACGGAGCATACGCCACTTTACCTTTGTTTGCGCAAGTGCTTTCGGATGTATTTGGAAAAACGGTGTATATCAACGATAAGCATGATAGTGCAAGCGCCGGCGCAGCACTGCTAGGTTTGACTCATTTGGGTATTTTCAAGGATTTGGAAGATGCTGCTCGCACCATTCGCTCAGTCGAAACCTATCAGCCTAATCCTACGCATCATGAACGTTATGGTCGCTTTACTGAGATTTTTGAAAGATTGAGCTATAAACTGAGCGAGGATTTTGACGCTTTGGTAGCTCTTCAAACTCCTTAAACCATTTACTTTAAATACGTTTTTATTTCTTTCATCAGCCCTTTGTACTCGGCTAGTTCTTCTGCTTTTTTATAATAGGCAATTGCTTTTCGGCGGTCGCCCGAGCGAGCTGCTATACGCCCCAGCCCTAAGTATGAAAAAGCATGATACTCTTTAGTATATTCACTATCAAAAGGTTGTCGTAGAGCCGCCATATAAGCTTTGGTAGCTTCAGCCTCGTTTTTAAGGTGTTTTTCTTGCAAGAGTCCCTCAAAAGTATGCCATGCAATGGGAAAGAAGTGAGTATTATACTTTTTGAAACGCTCCAACAAATCCTCCGCTTGTTCATACTTACTCAAAAGCAATAGCGACTCTATTTGTTTCATCAAAAAAATGGGATTTTTGGGATACTTATAAGTCAAAGAAGTCAAATATTGATTGGCTTTTTCATAGCGAAGTTCATGTTTTAACAAAATGCGGGCGAGATAATAGGCTGATTCTGTCCGAGTAAACATTCCCTTACGAGCTGCTACATCCATTTGTCGAAGCCCTTCTTCTTTATTTCCGTCTTTAAAAAAAAGCACCAAAGGTTTCACAATGGGATGGTCTTCTGGATAACGTATCACATAATAATTATAAAGACCTGAAGAAAAATAAAACTCAGGATTGCGTTCCATATACTTAAAGCCTTCCATCACATAGTTATAAGCTTTTTTGCCTTCGGCGGCAGCTTTCATTTTATCATCATTGTAGTTGTGCACCAGAGCGATATACCCATGCCCTGCCATCGAAAAAAAAGCCGCTTCGGGGCGGGTTTTCTCGTCTTTCTCAAGTGCTTTGGCTTTGTTGATACAATCTTGAAGAAGCGCCGAATACTGGGCGCTCATGGTTTTATTATCTTTTACGGGCAAGTATTGCCACTGTAGCTGAAGCGCTTTCAGGAGAGAATTAAGGGGATGATTGGGATACTTAGCCCTGATTTGTTTCATCAAAGGCTCGGCTTCTGCAAACTCAAAATCATAGATATGATCAATCGCCTTTAGGACTAGTTCTTGCGTAGGTGCATCATATAAGACTTGAGATTTTGAAATAAATGATGTACACAACAAAACAAATAACAAAAATTTTCTCATGGATTCAGGCTGTCAATACTGGTAATCTAAAAAAGTAAATAGACTGTATTTTTCAATTTTTTGGGCATTCAGGTTGAAACCTTTAGCTTTGTTCTTAACGTTAAAAAAACAGTAAAGAGTTTAATAAATAGTTTTTTTTTACAATCCTAACAATGACTTATCTCCGTAATCAAAATCAATTTTGAGGTATTTTCACTCTTTTTGCTTGAGATTCAAATTCACTGACCAACCTATATGATTCATTACGAGCACTTTATTCTTGACAACGGCCTAGAAGTATATGTTCATGAAGACCACTCCACCGCGATGGCAGCCGTCAATATTTTGTACAATGTAGGCTCTCGTGACGAAGAAGAAAACCGAACCGGATTTGCCCACCTTTTCGAACACCTTATGTTTGGGGGTTCAAAACACATTCCTTCGTATGATGAACCCCTTCAAAAAGTAGGCGGAGAAAACAACGCCTTCACATCTCCTGACATTACCAATTATTATATTACCCTTCCATCTGTCAATCTCGAAACGGCTTTTTGGCTGGAGTCAGACCGAATGTTAAGTCTTTCTTTTGAACCCAAAGTGCTTGAAGTACAGCAAAAAGTAGTAGTTGAAGAGTTTAAGCAACGCTACCTTAATCAACCTTACGGCGACGTGTGGTTGAAATTGCGTCCCTTGGCCTATACCACGCACCCGTACCGCTGGGCTACTATCGGTAAAGAAATTAGCCATATCGAAGAAGCGACTCTGGAAGATGTCAAGCACTTTTTTTATAAATATTATCTCCCAAACAATGCCATTTTGGTGGTGGCAGGCGATGTGACAGTGCCGCAGGTCAAAGCCCTTGCCGAAAAATGGTTTGGTAGCATTCCGGCGGGGCCTAAATATGTAAGAAATTTACCCCAAGAACCACTTCAAACCGCTTCCCGATTTTTGGAAACGGAGGCCAAAGTACCCCTCAATGCACTCTATAAAGCCTATCATATGCCAGGCCGATTTGAGGATAATTATTATACTGCCGATCTTATGTGTGATATTTTGGGACGAGGAAAATCGGCGCGTTTGTATCAAAAACTTCTGAAAGAGCGTAAGCTTTTTGCCAATATCAATGCTTACAATACCGCCTCTATCGACCCAGGACTAATAGTAATACAAGGCAATCTCAATGCGAATGTTTCGCTTGAAGAAGCCGATGCGGCGGTTAAAGAAATATTGCAAGAGCTAGTAGAAACCAAACTTGCTGAAGAAGAACTCTCAAAAGTAAAAAACCAAGCCGAATCTACCTTGGCTTTCTCTGAGGTCGAACTCCTCAATAGAGCTATGAATCTAGCCTATGCCGCAAATGCCGGAAACCCCGAACTTGTCAACTACGAAGCAGAGAAGATTCAGGCAATTCAAGTGGAAGGCATCCAACAGCAGGCACAAAATATCTTAAAAGAGACCAACTGCTCAACGATGTACTACCGGGCTTTGGCCTAGCCAAAGCCATATAAATAATAGTAACCCGATTTTCTGTACAACATGAACAAATTTAGAATTGGCCTCGGCTATGACGTACACCAGCTCGAAGAAGGTCGTCCGTTTTGGCTTGGGGGCATCCAAATTCCACATACCCACGGTGCCAAGGGGCATTCGGATGCCGATGTAATCTGCCATGTCATTTGTGATGCGCTCCTTGGAGCCGCTAATATGCGCAATATCGGCTACCATTTTTCGGATAAAGACCCTCAATGGAAGGGCGTTGACAGCAAAATTTTACTCTCTAAAGTAATGGAAATGATTAGAGAAGCAGGCTATGAAGTAGGCAATGTAGATGTCACAGTAGTACTTCAGGAGCCGAAACTCAATCCCCACATTCCCCAAATGAAAGAATGCCTATCGGGGGTAATGCAGATAGATGCAGAGGATGTATCTATCAAAGCTACCACCTCTGAGCATATCGGATTTGTGGGACGAAAAGAAGGAATTGCTGCTCACTGTGTAGCTTTAATTTACAAATAAATACCTCATTGTCTGACCTTTTAGCCTATCCTCATGAAACATTCTCTTACTTTTTTAGCCAGCCTGATTGCTTTGGCAGCTTGTGGCCAAAACCCCTCAAATGGCCCCATTACACAGCCGCTTGGTTTTGAGGAATATGACCCCGTATCTACCCTAAAAGTAGACGAACATAAAGTGACACGGTCCAAATTCCCTTTTATTGATGTCCATAACCATCAATATCGAATGGATAGCCAAAATCTGGGTGAACTTATCAGTGAAATGGATAAACTCAACATGGGCATTATGGTCAATTTGAGTGGTCGAGGTTTTTCACAACAATGGGAAGACGGCACCGCTACCATTACGGGTGCTATTGCCAATGTCCGCAAAAATTACCCTAAACGTTTTATGGTCTTTACCAATCCAGAACTAAAAGGTATTGGTTCGCCAGGCTGGGGGCAACGCGCCGCCAAACAAATCGAAGATGATGTAAAAGCGGGCGCCGTAGGCATGAAAGTTTACAAAAGCCTTGGTTTTAGTGGTATTAAAGATACTGATGGCAAACGGGTCGCCGTAAGTGACCCCCGTCTCGACCCTATTTGGGCCAAATGCGGAGAGTTAGGAATTCCCGTCATTATTCATACCGCCGACCCCAAGTCTTTTTGGGACCCACTCGACCGCTACAACGAACGCTGGCTTGAGCTCAAAACTCACGCAGGCCGCAAACGTACCGACACCGACCCGGTGCCTTTTGATTCGCTTATTCGCGAACAGCACGCGGTGTTTGCACGTCATCCCAAAACTACCTTCATCAATGCCCACATGGGGTGGTATCCCAACGACCTCCGAAAGCTCGATAGCCTCATGACTAAATTCCCCAATATGTATGTCGAAATTGGAGCTGTTATTGCCGAATTAGGCCGTCAACCACGGGCTTCCAAAAAGTTTTTTACGAAGTGGCAAGATCGTATTTTGTTTGGAAAAGACAGTTGGGTTCCTTCCGAATACGCCACTTACTTTAGAGTGCTTGAAACAGAAGATGAATATTTTCCTTATCACAAAAAATACCACGCCTTTTGGCGCATGTATGGCATGGGTTTGCCGGATGATGTACTCAAGAAAGTATATTACAAAAATGCATTGAGAATCATTCCAGGTATCGATAAGTCCCAATTCCCTCAATAAAGTTCTCTTTAGTATCGTAGGATTTACCAATCGTTTCTGTCATGTCTCATACTCTATCATCCGTACAGGCGCTTTTAGCTAATCGTGGCTACATCACCGACGAGTACATTGCAATGTCAGTTTTTTTGGCAATGCAGCTTCACAAGCCTTTGCTCATCGAAGGACCTGCGGGTGTCGGCAAAACAGAAATAGCCAAAGTGATGGCAGAAGCACTCCATACCAATTTGATTCGGCTGCAATGTTATGAGGGGCTAGATGCCAACCATTCTATCTATGAGTGGAATTATCAACATCAATTGCTTTATCTCAAAATGACAGAAAGTACCACCCATGAGACAGACACTGCCACTATTGAACACACCTTATTTAGCGAAAAATTCCTCCTAAAACGTCCTCTTTTACAAGCCATTACTCAAGAAAAAGCACCCGTCTTATTGATTGATGAAATAGACCGCGCCGACGAAGAGTTCGAAAGCTTTCTGCTAGAGATGTTGTCGGATTGGCAAATCAGTATTCCCGAAATCGGCACCATCAAAGCGACCCATATTCCCTACGTCATTCTGACTGGTAACCGCACGCGGGAGTTATCTGAAGCACTTCGACGAAGATGCTTGTATCTCTGGATTGATTATCCGCCGTTTGATAAAGAACTGGCCATTGTCAAATCCAAGGTGGAGCAGATTGATGCTACCTTGGCACGTCAAATCACGGGTTTTATGCAAGAACTTCGCCAACAACGCCTCAACAAAGTGCCAGGCATTGCCGAAACACTTGACTGGGCACAAGCATTGGCCGAAATGCACATTACCCACCTCGACAAATCACTCGTTGAAGCTACCTTAGGAGTCATCCTAAAAGATTGGCAAGATATTCGTCAAACGCAGTTGAGTTTGTCTGAATTGTTTGAGAAAGTAGGCATCAAATCCAAATGGGAAGAGAAGTAGGTGTGTATAATTTTTCGGTAGTAATTGGCGGTAGTAACGCCTAAAAAACGAACTTTGTAGTCCAAAATATCCAAATACAATGCAAAAGAAAATCGTTCGCGTAGGCGATATTGAATGTGGTTCAGATGAGTTGTTTCTCATTTCGGGGCCTTGTGTCATTGAAGACGAAAAAATCATGATGACCGTAGCAGAGCGTCTCAAAGAAATCTCAGAGCGCTTAAATATCAAGATTGTTTATAAATCTTCATTCATGAAAGACAATCGCAGCAGTCTTGATTATTATATGGGGCCAGGGCTAGAGGCAGGAATGAAAATTTTGGCAAAAGTGAAAGAGCAATTCGGCTTTACCTTGTTGACGGATGTTCATTATCCTGACCAATGCGCCCCCGTAGCTGAGGTGGTGGATGTATTACAGATTCCAGCTTACTTGTGTATGCAAACTACCCTTGTAGTAGCCGCCGCCAAAACTGGCAAGGTAGTCAACTTAAAACACGGACAGTTTTTGGCCCCCGAAAACATGAAGCACCCTGTCAAAAAAATTGAAGATAGTGGCAACGAGCAAATCATCTTAACCGAACGCGGCTATACGTTTGGCTACAACGACCTTATCGTAGACCCCCGCAGTTTTTATCATATGAACAAAACGGGTTATCCGGTTGTATTTGACGTGACACACGCTATCCGTAAATACGGAATACCTTCCAAAGACAGTAAAGGTGGCGCAAGAGAATATCTGCCCGTACTTGCTCGTGCAGGCGTGGCAGCGGGAGTAGATGGCTTGTTTGTAGAAGCTCACACTTGTCCTTCAGAAGCACTTTGCGATGCTGCTAGTCAGCTTGACATCAACTACTTAGAAGAATTTTTAAAGCCTCTTATTGAATTACACAATGTAGAGGTCAAATACCGCGCTACTGCTCAAGAACTAGCTTAGCTAGATAATTGACATCAAAAAAGGGAAGGCGTGCCTTCCCTTTTTGGGTGATAACTCACTGTAAACTATCAAATGGAATAGGCTGATTTCTATCCCACAATGCCGTCACGTTTACAATCTTCCATTTACCGTCCTGCTTTTCCATGATTCGAGTTTCGGTACTATGGGTATAGTGTTTCATTTTTTTGTCGCTATTGTACTGATTCCAAATCAAATACGCTACATTGTCGCCAAAAAACTTCACAATCATATCCTTTCGAATTACCTTGGGATTGTTGCTTCCCCCTACTCCTATTTTATTGTCCTCAATGTAGCGTCCTATCTTATCATCTACCTCATTCCAGCCTATTTTGGGGTCAAAATAACCATCTTTGCTCCAAACTTGAAAAGCATAATTGGCATGAACAAAACTCTCTTTCCAACAATTGTAATCTCCCTTGAAGAAACATTCCGTTTCGTTTTCAATGGTTTGCATAATCGCTTTGGTTTCGCGTTCTTCATCAATCTTGGTCATTGAGGAAGTGTTTTTACTATCGGCCTCTTTACAAGCACTGAAAGCGCCAATAATCATCAACAGGGCAAACAACGTAGTTTTCATAAATCTAGATGTTTTAGATGAAATAAATGTGAACTTACCCTTGTTATTTCCCATAGTCATGGTCTGTTGACCTGCTTCTATGGTAGCCGTTTAATTTAATATAATAAAACACAAAATAAAAACAAAGTACAATTTATTTTTGAAATAATTATAATATACTCCAAGTTCATGGCATCAATAAATTAAAAAGCGAGAGTTCCTAAATTAAAAACTTTAGGAATTCTCGCTTTTTGCGGGTTGTTTTAGAGAACCTTAGCCCTCTATAACTTCAGTGTCACGCTTTTTCCTAAATACACACCTTGTGGTAGGTCAATCAAAAAAATGGTTTGGTTTTGTGAAAGGTTCGGAAGTGCGATAAAACCTTCTCCTTTGTTCTTATAAATACCCGGCACGGTCACCACCATACGACTAAGCTTACGAGATGGGTCTGCTATAGTCAGTTCTTGAAGGCGATCACCTTTCATCTTCAGCAACGCCATACCTTGGCTATCCATTTTTAGTTTACGACCTTTCTCTATTTCTACTTCCCCAGCTTTGTAAAAAGTAGATTGCACTATTTTCAATTGAGTGTGCTTGACGGCCTGTAAATCAGCAGTATTTGCCAAAATTTCAATACCCCGATTACTACTACTACTCGCCTCTAGTTGCTGCGACGTCACATTTGGCACTACGATATACTGATAAGAAGCGTTGATAGGTTTAGAGCCGTGGTCAAACCACACCTTAAATACATCTTCATTGACGAGTTCTTTGCTGATATTTTTTTGGTCAGTGATATCGGACCACCTTCCCGTTTCGGACTGATTAGAAACTTGCACAGTAGCCGATTGTGGAAATACATAGCCTACTTTATCGTGAAAAATCCACTTTACATTTTCGGCTGTTCTACTCCCCTTGGGCAAGGTGCTGACCGTTCCGTTTTGAGCTATCTTCACCTCACTACGCATTAGGGTTTGATTGAGAGTGGTTACCACTGGAAAGTTTGGTTTGGCCTTGATACCCGTACCCAAGCATACGTACTCTTCATCAAAAAAGAACCATGATTTTTTGGCCTCAGTGCCGTCATGAGGACTTTTAAAATCAAAGACTACGGCTCCATACATCCCGTCTGTCACCGCTCCTACAAAATCAGTAAGTCCGTCTTTCTGAATTTCTTCAGGGCTAGGAAGTTGTTTTTTCTGAAGGATGGTAGTACCCGATATTTTTTGCCAATCATACACCGCCCAAATATTATGATATTCATCCCCTTTGAGCATGAGGTAGTTGGTGCCGTCAGCACGATGATGAGTCGTTTTGCCGGGTCCGTTGTAGGGTTCTTCCATATTCCTATTTCGGGTCGAAAACATTCTGACCGTCGTATAAAAATGAGGTCTTTGGAAAACAAAGTGTTCGGTTTGCCAAAAAAACTTCGCAAAAGAGGCCGAAGGTTGCGCTTCTCCTTTGCGTAGCTTGATGATTTCTTCCAACTCTTTTTTTCGGTAATCTGTGCTTACAAAAAGCCGTTCGATTTCGAGGGTACCATAAGGTTGAAAAGTGGCTACTTTTTGGGAAATACTGCGGTTTTTGACACTAATATCTTCATATACTCCATACACCATCTGTTTATAGATGCCATCAAGGTAATAATCTATCAATTGATTGATTTTAGTTTTAGAAAAAGCGTAGCGCGTACCTGCTACATAATAAGACCATTCGCCATAGGCATTGGCGTATTTGCCGTATCCATAGGAGGAGGTGTTGTTGACCCTATCTACTCGGTGATGAAAACTATAGTCATGCTGAATCCCGCGCTCTCCGGTCGAAAACTTGATTTCGTCTTCAATGATTTTTATGATTTTATCAAATTCTTCATAATTATCCTTAAAAATCAGGTTTTTAGCCAAAATCCCTGCAATCACTATTTTATCTCCGCTAGGGCGTGCACCCGAAGCGCTCATATTGGCACGACCAATCATCGGTTGGGCCTTTTCGATGAGTTCTTTGGGTAGCTCCTCCCCTATCACCAACATCAAATTTCCAAGATTAGTAGGAGTGGTAATTTGATTGTCATGCCAATTGTCCCCTACAAAATCATTTTTGACCCAAAACTCTAATCCTTTCACTACCAGCGACTTTACCTTGTTATCCCTATAAAATTTGGAAGAAGGGGTTTTGTAGGCTTTTGCCAAAACAACCAAGTCACGCGTATGACCTCCGTGTGGGAAACTCGCTGTACGACTAAGATCGGTATAATTGATACCCTGAAAACTTCCGTCGTTGTTCATCTTAGCCATAATTGTCTCGACACTTTGATCAGTGACCTTGACGGCCATCAAATCCCCGACAATCCGCTGTTTAATAGTGACAAAATCATTGCTTTGTCCGAAACAAAACTGCTTCAACAAAAACAGTAGTAGTACTTTAGAAATGGATTTCATAAATTAAAAGAGTGAAGAAGATAGACTAAAAAAAGTGATGTCTAGTCTTTTTCTAACCTGGCCTTTGGTAGAAGTTTGAAATCTAAGCCAGAACCCCCCCAAGAATATGTCGGAATAATATCACGACATTTGAAAACCAATTCTTTGGCCTCAGATATGTATATTTTGTAGAGTCAATGTTTTGAACCAATAAGTAGCAAAGCTTAGACATTCCAAATTGTCAAAAATTTAGAATGTCTAAATTCTTAGAAAGCATTAGCAAACTTTCCCTCCAAAAGGCTGACCCGTACGAGTCAAAGCTTCAAATATGGTGGAGTGACGTACGATAAAGGTATTGATATGTCGGAATGAGTTCGACAGTTTGAGGTTATGAAAATAAGCAGTAATATGCTGAAAATTAAGTGTGTTCATGGTCGTAATTGGTTAATAAATCTATGCAAAGTTCGGAATAATACAACAATAGACCAAATACACACTCAAAAAAGTACAATTTTAGAAAATAGAAGTGCCACAAATACCCTAAATTTGTTGAGGGAATACAGCAAGTTCTTTAAAAAGTATAATGTATTGATTATCAATAATATCACTTTTTTAGGGCTGAGATAGTAAGGAAAGCCAGTTTTTTCTTTTAGCTTTATTTGAAACTTCCTACGTATAGAATATACTAGAAATACATATGCCTTTTATAACCTTCTATGTTTGACGCTTTACATTATTTAGTGGCTCAATTTGTGCCGCTCTCCGACCGTGAAAAATCAGTTTTGGAAAGTGCGTTTGTGTTTAAACAAGTGCCCCGCAAGTTTCCGCTTGTCAAGCACGGCCAAATAGCCAACGAACTTTATTTTATCAACAAAGGGATGTTGCGCCTTTTTTACGAAAATGACGGTGACGAAATCACGGCTTATCTTTTTCGAGAAAATCTGTTTGCGAGTAGTTATGATAGTTTTTTGCGACAAACGCCCAGTATTCAATCACTCGAAACCCTAGAAGACTCAGACTTACTGGTGATTACTCAGCCTAAAATGAATGAACTCTACGAAGTCCTACCCAAATTCAATATCCTCACTCGCAAAATAGCCGAACAGCGTTTTATCAATGCGCAGCAGATTTTGTCTTCATTTCTATTAGATAGCCCCGAAGAACGCTACGCAAAATTTGTTGAACAAAACGGCGACTTATTGCTTCGCGTACCGCATCACATTATCGCTTCGTATTTGGGAATGACGCCCGTATCGATGAGTCGCATCCGCAATCGCCTGGCACAACAAAAACGTTAGAAAGGCTCATTTCTTTACAATTGTTAATGGAAGGAGCGCATAGAGCACGCTACCTTTGCAACATCATTAAAACAAAATGTTGCAGTCATGAAACACAAAATCAGAACCGAAATCGTCATTAATGCTTCCAAAGAAAAAGTCTGGAATATCCTCGCTGATTTAGAAAACTACGCTGTCTGGAATCCATTTATCGTACAAAGTGAGGGACAACTTCAAGCGGGAACAAAGCTCAAAAATACTCTACAAAATGGCGCAAAAACCATCGTGTTTACGCCAAAAGTGTTGAGTGTCATACCCAACCAATACTTTGATTGGCTGGGATCGCTGTGGATAAAAGGTCTTTTTGATGGGCATCATTACTTCGAAATCGAAGAAATATCTCCAAATCAAATAAATCTTATTCACGGCGAAAATTTCTCGGGGTTATTGAGCTCGCTTATTCTGAAACAAATCGGAAACGATACCCGCAACAACTTTGTCAAAATGAATCAAGCACTCAAAACCAGAGCCGAACAACCTTAATTTAGACTTTCCAAGTTTGTCTACTGCGAATTCGAAACTTGGAAAGTCAAGCAAATCAGAGACTTCCCAAGTTTGGCTACTGCGAATTCAAAACTTGGAAAGTCGGGCAAATCAGAGACTTCCCAAGTTTGTCTACTGCGAATTCGAAACTTGGAAAGTCAAGCAAGTCAGAGACTTCCCAAGTTTGGCTACTGCGAATTCAAACCTTGGAAAGTCGGCCAGGGTGGAGACTTTCCAAGGTTGGTTATTGCGAATTCAAAACTTGGAAAGTCGGACAAGGTCGGAGACTTTCCAAGTTAGCTTACTACGAATTCAAAACCTTGGAAAGTCGGACAAGGGTGGAGACTTCCCAAGTTTGGTTAGTGCGAATTCAAAACTTGGAAAGTCAGTCGAGGTGGAGACTTCCCAAGGTTGTCTACTGCGAATTCGAAACTTGGAAAGTCGGACAAGGTCGGAGACTTTCCAAGTTTGGCTACTGCGAATTCAAAACCTTGGAAAGTCGGGCAAATCAGAGACTTTCCAAGGTTGTCTACTACGAATTCGAAACCTTGGAAAGTCGGGCAAATCAGAGACTTTCCAAGTTTGTCTACTACGAATTCGAAACTTGGAAAGTCTAATCAAACTCTAGCTTGTAAAAACTTGGAAGTCGTTTTAGTTTTTTATCTTCGCAGCATCTAAACCAATAATTTTTTACGATGCCATTTTTACAAGCAGGGCCTTTTCGACTTCTTTACCAAAACGGGTTTGTTCGGCAAATCACCCACGAAGATACTGAAGTATTAAGAATGATTTACTTTGCCTTACGCGACCACAATTGGGGTACTTTTGCGACTCAAATCGTTGAAGAAAAGATTGATACTCAAGAAAATCACTTTTCAATATCCTACTTGTCTTACAACATAGACAAAAATCAAGTGCCTATTTTTGAGTGGAAAGCTTTCATCGAAGGGCATGAAAATGGCACTATTGTATTCAACATTGAAGGCAAAGCCTTACAAGCGGTACGAAAAAATCGAGCGGGTTTTTGTATTCTCCATCCAATTGAAGGCGTAGCCGAGCAACCTGTTACGATTTTTCACCCAAGTGGCTCTTCTACAGCTACCCATTTTCCGCGATACATTGCGCCACAAGACCCTTTTTTAGATATTAAATCTATGCAATGGCAAGCGGCCAACGGGTGTGTATACAAGGTTGATTGTGAGGGAGATATATTTCAGACCGAAGACCAGCGCAATTGGGGCGACGCTTCTTACAAAACTTTTTGTACACCCTTGTCTGAGCCGTTTCCCGTTCAACTGCACCAAGGCGATACCGTGCGGCAGCGCGTTAGTTTTCGGTTGGCAACAAAAAGCAAAGAACCTCAAGACAAAGCCCTAAATCAAAAATCAGCGCTCCGACAACAAGCGGTAAACATAGGTATTGCAGCTGCTATCGAAACAGACGAATTGTCGACTGAGAGTGTTGAAATACTCAAGACTTTGAAGCTAAGTCATTATCGGGTTGATTTGACTCTTTTTGACAAAGATTGGATTTCTTATCTTTCAGGTCAAGCAGAAAAGGCCCTGCTTTTAGGTTTGCCACTGGAAATAGTGTTGACTTTAAATGATGATTTCGAATCTCAACTTGCTGATTTTGTAGGAGTATTACAACAAAACAGACTACAAATCAAGCATTTACTGTTGTTGTCAGCACAAAAACTCGTGACTTCTCAAGCTGTTATTGATTACATTCCCCAACTCAAAACGCAGCTTTCAGGAGTAAAAATCGGAGTTGGGACCGATTATAATTTTACGGAATTGAATCGTAACCGATTTGAGGCAGGAGAAGCAGATTTTGTGAGCTGCTCTTTTGATCCTCAAGAACACGCTTTTGACGAACTCTCGCTACTCGAAAACACCGAAACAGTGAAGTACTTGGTGGAGAGTGCCCACAACATTTATCAAAAACCCGTTCATATTTCTTTTATAGCCCTCTGTAGAAGAGCCAACCCTTACGCTACGCAGGCGGCTGATATGGTTTTGGCGATTGAAAATCAAATAGATAAGCGTCAATCTACAGCTTTTGCCAAAGAATGGGCTACCAAGCTTTTGTCACATCTAGCACATACGGAAGTAGCATCGGTCACGATGTTCCGAACCATCGGAGAGTTGGGGATTATGAGCGAATCAGGCAGTGTCTATCCTGTCTTCGAAGCCTTGAAGGCAAGATGAGTAGGTTTATTTTCTCCTACTCATCTTGTGATTATTGAACTTCGACAGAGCTTAATTGTTTTTTGCTACGTAGCCAATCGGGCCGAGTAGTGTGTATTTTGGCTCCTAGTTCGTTGAGCATGGAGTAAAGTCCAAAATAGGTACGATTGATATACAAGCCGTCTTTGGAACCACGTGCTACTTTCGAATTGCGAATTTCTTCCACTTTTGCAAGTTCGTCGGCAAAAGCATAAACCGTATCGAAGTAAGAATGGTCGCCAAAATCAAATTCATCAACGGCAAATGGTTTGCCTAACAAACGAATCATTTGCTTGAATAAGTTAGTAAAAAGGGCTTTTTCGCGTGGCGCATCCTCTTTGACCAAAAACTCCAAGTTATAAAATATCTTTTCAACCAAGGCATCGTCTTCGATGGTATCAGGATTGATAAGGGTGAAATAATTGTCATAAAAATAATCAGGAATCACTTTGACACACCCAAAATCAATAACGCCCATTGTACCGTCGGCACGCATCAGAAAATTGCCCGGATGAGGGTCGGCGTGTACTTGACGGAGGTGATGCACTTGATGGTCATAAAAATCCCACAACAATTGCCCAATCTGATTGCGTACTTCTTGGGAAGGATCCGTTTGCAAAAAATCTTTGAGGTGCTGCCCGTTGAGCCAATCCATCGTCAAGATTCGTTTGGAAGACAATTCGGGATAATATTTCGGAAAAATCAGTCCTTTGATATGCTGGCACGCCTCCGAAATTTCAACCGAGCGCCGTAATTCCAATTCGTAGTCGGTTTCTTCCAAGAGCTTGCTTTCTACTTCTTCGGTATAGCGTTCTACATCTTTTTCGTTAAGTCCAAAAAGCGTGACCGCCATAGGTTTGACCATTTTGAGGTCAGAGCTGATGCTATCGGCTACGCCAGGGTATTGCACTTTTACGGCCAATCTTTTGCCATACTTCCATGCTTGATGCACCTGCCCGATAGAGGCCGCATTGATGGCGTTGATGTCGAAAGTATCATAAAGCTCATGCGGAGCTTTGCCAAAATAACTACGGAAAGTCTTGACTACCAGCGGCCCCGAAAGTGGCGGCGCAGAGTATTGAGACATCTGGAACTTATCTACATATTGGCGTGGCAATACGCTACGATCCATGCTGAGCATTTGGGCTACTTTGAGCGCCGAACCTTTGAGCTCACTGAGCGAAGCATACACATCCGTGGCGTTGTCTTGGTGAAGCTCATCGCGAGAGATAGTAGGGTCAATTATCTTTTTGACGTTGTATTTGAGATAATTGCCACCGATTTTGGCACCGGTCTTCAAAAACTGCGTAGCACGTGCTACTTTGGAGGTGGGGATTTTATCTTGTTGTTTCATGGTTATCGATTTTGGTATACAAATTTTGCCAAATCAACCACCGTATCCACAATCGAACGGCCCATCAAGTCGAAGCCTGTGTTGACGGTTTTTTCGATAGCAGTATCCGTTAGTTCAAAATTGCGACTTGTATCTTTTACCCAAAAATCCAAAATATAGAGCGTATTGAGCCACACCGCTTCTGGATAGCGATTAGAAATATAAGGGCGAGCCACAATCTCTTGACTTTCGCGGCCTTCGTACATCAAATCGTGGGCGTAGTTCAGGAAAGCATCTTTGAACGGACGGAGCTGTTGGGGGTTTTTGGGAGCAACAGGCTGAGGCAATTTGCGGTAGCTATACACTACAAAACTCCGATTTGATTTAAGCACTTCTACCCAAGTGTAGTAAAACGCAAGTAGTTTTTCACGCACCGAATAGGTTTGGTAGACAGGGTCGTTTTCGGCGGTAGTGCGGGATTGAGTAAAAAACGAAGCCCACAAATCCATTTCTATGGCTTCAAAAGAAGTATAAAATTCGTATAAATCGGCTTCCGCCATTTTTAATTTTTTGGCGAAAGCATAAAAAGAAGCGGGAGCTTGCCCCTGTTCGAGTACGTACTCAACGTATGTTTTGCGAATTTTTTCGACTTTTTCCATGTCCATGATTGTCTTTTTAGAGATAGTTACAACGGGTGGTGGTGGTTGTTTGTTATCTCTATTCACAACGAACTGTACAGGAAAAAGGTTTGTAAAACCGACTAATTTACCAATAATGAGTTTTGTTCACTAGACCTTTGATGCTACGATGAACCTTACTAAAAATGCAGCGACTGCATTGCCGACGCAAAACAGAAGAGCTAATCTTAATCTAAAGACTAGTCTTCAACAAATAGATGAGGCTGATAGCTGACTTCTCCGAAGTGTCTTACTTTTTTATCTCCACCCCGTTGTGGTTGCTACCCACAACGGGGCGTATTAGGTTCGCCTTTATCGAGTCCGCAAGATAAAATTGACGCTATCAAAAGCATAAAGAAGTATATTAGTTGCCTTAAAAAACAGGTAGAAGGCGTTTGTGCAACAGGTACACCTGCCACTGGCGTAAATGGTAATCCTCTCAATTCATTAACTATCAATTGCAAATGAAATTTTATCAATTAGAAATTGAAATAAGACCTGGGCAAAAAATTTATCCTTCTGCCTATTTATCCCCCGAAATGCAAGGGGCTGAGTTCATCCCTGATGGCGGTGATACGAAGAATTTTTTTAAGCAGCCCCTCGAAAAATCCATCAATAATAGATCTCTTATTGACGATGTACCTGTTTTTGATTATTTTGTGTTGAAGGAACTGTATGGCAGTCGAAAAAAGAAATTCGATTGGATAAAACTCCATATTTATAAGTTTGTTGTCAATCATTACACAACAAGTTCTTGCTTTTTAGTATCAGAACAGTTCAAAGAAACTATCGCTGCTTTCAATCTCCCTCGGCATAAGTTTTACCCTGCTAAACTGATGTATAAAGGCGAAAAATTAGATTACTATGTTTTTCAGTTAGGCGAAGAAACCAAAATAACTTTTGAAAAATGTACTTATGCTGATAGGAAAAGTGGTATTATACAATCAGCCACCGAACTTGGCATTCATAATGAAGATGATTACTTAAAGACAAGGATAAAATTTTTTGATAAGGGTTCTGTATTAGATATTCACGATTTTGTTTTGGATAAATACCACGATTATTTCATTTGTGACGAATTATTCAAAGTAGTGAGCGAGCCGCTCAAAGAAGCGTTGGAGGCGGCAGGGCTTACCGAGGGTTGGAAGTTTGAAGACATTAGCCCGCGTACCATTACATTTTTAAATCAATAAATTTTTATCACCACTCGTCTTACTGTCGCATGGGCTGTGTCTCCACAGCCCTAAAAAATACAACCCAAAAAAGTTTTGGAGTACAAGTTTAATGTTTAAGAATTATTAACATGGTAAACGAACATCAAGAAAGCAAATTCTGCAAATAGGTCTTTGGGACACAGACCACGGCGTACAATTATCAAATAAAGAGCAACGATAACTACTATAATTAGATGAAAACAAGAACTCTAACAAGTAAATTTGAAATATCAAAAAGTTTTGAGAAACTCAGTAGTGCTTTTCTTGCCCAAAAGTTAGTGCAGATAAACCCTTTCATTGAATATGTTACCATAAATATGGTAACTTGTTCCGAAGTTAAAATTAAAATAGATAAAGGCCAAGTGATTATGTGGATTGAAAGAGTTGGTTTGGCAGGTAATTTTCACAGCGTTTATATACCCGTTACCTTTTATTGGAAATACAAAAATGGTGAATTACCGCTTTATCCCCATGAGGAAGTAGAGGAGAAAGATATTCAATTTTGGATTGAAATACTGGATGAATTTGTAGAGCGAATTCGAGAACGATTCAAGTCAAAGCCAAAACCTACACTGATAGAAGGTTATTCGTTTAGGGTAGAAATGTGGAAATGGGATGGCGTAGATGCCATGTTTGAAATCACAACCCCTGAGGAGTATTTTAATCAAATAATACAAATAATTGATGATGCTTTTGTTGGCTGGAACGACCTTTTTGAAAAAGGTAAAAAACGCCACCCAATTCATTATGTTGGCACTGCCGAAAAACTAGACGCTAACCGTTGTGAAATTCATGTAGATACAGGCTATGCAGGGATGTCTGCCTTAAAGCATATTCTTAAATACTTGCATAAAGCCAAAGTACCTATTGAGAAAATTGAGTTTTAGCCCTACACCTTGGTCATCCGCAAAACTTTATCAAAGTAAAAAAGACGAATTTAGATTTTTGACACATGATGCAAATCGGTTTTAAAATCAGCTACTGTAAATAGGTCTGTGGGACACAGACCACGGAGCAGGAGCAGAGCAGAGCAGGGAGCAGGAGCAGAGCAGAATCCGTTTTAAAATCAGCTACTGCAAATAGGTCTGTGGGACACAGACCATGGTGATGATAAACCAGCAGAATTCATTAAAATCAAGTACGAAGCAACTTTTAAATGGCAATAAATATGAAAAAAATGGGTAATGAACTGGCGATTATTTTTATTCCTGTATTATTCGCGGTGTGGTTATTGTGGCAGCTAATACATTTCCTTCTAAATATAAATGAAAACATTAGTATATATAATCAGATTTCTGCTTATTTCTTTCCATTATATGCTATAATATCTTATTCCATTTGTTTATTATTTTTTCTGTTTATATTTAATAATATAATAAAAAAAAGAGTATTCTTAGTTATAATTCATTTATTTTCAATTAATTTTTTGTTTTTTTATCTTTTTTTTAATCAATACATCGAATTAAAGAATTCAAAATCTTTTTATGAAATAATTATTTATGAAAATAATATAAAAATTAGTTGGTTTTTTTCTACTAATATCATAGGATTTATTTATTTATATTTAAGAAAAGATTTTGACTCTGTATTTTGACTCAGATGAAGAATAATAGTTGAATTATTGCAACTGATACACTTTTGAACACCCCACCCCCCACCCCGTGGTCTGTGTCTCCACAGACCTAAAAAATGCAACTCAAAAAAGTTTTGGAGTACAAGTTTAAGAATTATTAACATGGTAAACGAACATCAAGAAAGCAAATTCCGAAACTCAAGAATGAACTTTGATGAAGTTTATTTTTGGACGGATACCATTAAAGATTGGAAGCATTTGCTAAAACAAGACAAATACAAAGAATTGATTCTTTCTTCTTGGAAAGAATTAGTAGGCAGAGGTCAAATTGTAGTGTATGCATACGTGATTATGCCCAATCACTTGCACGTGATTTGGGAATTGAAAGAACCCAATGGTAAAGAATTGCCTCATGCAAGTTTCAATAAATACACTAGTCATATGATTTTAAAAGATTTAAAACATCATCATGCTGCAGTATTACCATTTTTTAAGGTTGATGACTCCGAACGAGAATATCGTATTTGGCAACGAGATCCGTTAGCAATACTTATGGACTCAAAGCAAAAGGTAGAACAGAAAATAGACTATATTCACCGAAATCCCCTACATGAACGATGGAGTTTAGCAGATTGTCCTGAAAATTACAGATGGTCATCAGCAAAATTTTATCAAAGCCAAAAAGACGAATTTGGATTTTTGACACATTATGCGAATCGGTTTTAAAATCAGCTACTGCAAATAGGTCTGTGGGACACAGACCACGGAGCAAAAATCAGCTACTGTAAATAGGTCTGTGGGACACAGACCACGGAGCAGATATTTTTTAAAAAATATCATTGGAATTATTGCTTCACAAAAAAACATTGAAAGTTTTCTAGAAGAAGTACCTTTTTGTAAAGAAAAAGAAATATTAAAAGGTGTACTTGATGAATTGAATGAGGATAAAAACTTTAATTTAAGGTGGGTTTTTCGTAAAAATTTAACAAACATAATTTTTCAATTAAATAAGTAAAATTTTCTATGCCCCGTGGTCTGTGTCTCCACAGCCCTAAAAAATACCACCCAAAAAAGTTTTGGAGTATAAGTTTAAGAATGATTAACATGGTAAACGAACATCAAGAAAACAAATTCTGCTCCGTGGTCTTTGTCCCAAAGACCACGGAGCAGAGAATATCAACTTTATGTTGTTGAATAAATTGCTTTTGTTGGCCTTTGCACCATGAGGTATAAGATATTTGTCAGTTTGTATTGAAAGGTAACCCCACAAAAAAAGCCCCAAATGCGTATTTGGAGCTTTTGCAGAAATAGCAGAAAGATTTTGATGAGTAGCTGTCAAGGATTAGCGTAGGAGCCTTATTGGCACTGCCCCAAAATAACCCACAATACAATAAAAATAAGGATAGTACTGAGGCATCCACCTCCTAATTTTTTGGCACCATAGCCAGCTAGTAGACCTCTGAATAAATTGTTCATATAAGCAGTTGTGATTTTAGGATGAATATTGATTGAACGCCTTCGGTATATTGCAGTTTTAGAATATGTCATTTAAAAAAACAATCCACTGAGTAAATGTGCAAATTTTAAAATAAGCAAATTTGAAAATAAAACCCTGATAATGAACCAATTACCCAGCTTGCAAACTTTATTCTAATCTGCGAAGCAAGTTATTAAAAAAAACAAAAACGGGGAAGTTTCTCCCCGTTTTGAGCAATATTCGTAACTAATATAAAAACACTAACTACGTAGCAATAGGCTGTAAGCTTTAGGCATTTTTTAGGTCTTCCCCACACAAAACCATTAAGCATTTAAAAAGCATATAGCTAAGGATTTAGACTCCTCTGACGATTTTGTCGAGGCGAATAGCCGACTGAATCATCGAGCGTACATCATGATAATTGATTTTCCAAGAGTGGCTCATGTGCTTCCAAATAGGAACGCCGTCGCGGGTCATAAGCGGCCACCATTCCCCCAACTCATGATTAATCATTTTGTCAAATACAAAACGATGAACGTTTTCGTAGGCTTCTAGGTATTTTTCATCTTTCAAAAAGCGATAAGCATCGAGCATTCCGATGAGCATCTCGGCTTGTTGCCAAAACTCTTTTTCGCGGTCATATACCTCACCCGCATGAGAACCTTCTACATACACGCCGCCAAACTCCCAATCAACACCATACTTTAAAGCATGACTGTATGATTTCGTAATTTGCTCACCATAAGTATCATACGGAAGACCTAGAATATCCAAAGCGTGCATCAACAACCACGCAAATTCGGCATTGTGACCATAGCTTGTATTATCTTCAGCGGCGGCTTTTAGACCATCTTCGGTGAAGCGATCCCAGCCCCATACGATGTCAAATTTAATCTGAGGAGCTACGCGCCAATCGGCCCAAAACTGCGGAACACCCGTGCCATACTCAGGATGCATAATACGCGAAACCAGCAACTCAATGATTTCGAGAAGCTTGCGGCGATGAATTTCTTTGCCCGTACACTCATACAAAGTCGTGAATGCCTCCATAAGGTGCATATGCGCATCGAGGGTTTTGCGGTCGCCGCCAGCGGAGCCGGGTCCTTTGAGGGTCCAGTCGCGAGTAAACATCTCAAAATACCCTCCATAGTGGGTATCTACAGCGTATTTTTGTAATAGGTCAAAGCATTTTTCGGCGTATTCTTGGCCCCGTGGGTCGCCAAGGGCGAGGGTGTATTCGCTCAATGAATAAATACAGAAACTCAACCCATAAACGATTTTTTCGTCAATCGTAACTTCTCCCTTGCGGTTGGTCATCCAAAAAAATCCGCCGTATTCATTGTCCCACATTTTATCAATGAGATAATCTACCCCTTGGCGTGCCATCTCTGCGAGGGTGCCGTCGGTATCATAGCCTGCTCGCACCGCCGACGAATACGTAAATACTGACCGAGATTGCGCAATCAAAGATTTTTCGTCTTCGCCCGAATCCTTGCCAAATTGGTCAAAATGAGTAATGAAGCCGCCATTTTCCTTATCAACGGTACGTTGAATCCAAAAAGGAAGTAAGCTACCCGAAAGATACGTCTGAATTTCTTGGCGGAGTGCCGTAAGTTTTTCCGAGGTCATGGTCTAAGATAAATGATATATATTGAATGGTTTGAAAATACGATTCCTTACAAGCGAGCTTTCAAGGCTACTATTTCTTCCAAACAAGCCGTACCCGTTTGGTTTAATTTCTGAACCGTAACGGCAGCGGCATAGTTGGCAATTTGTAAAGCCGCAAAGTCACTACATCTAACGCCCTTTGCCAACGCAAATGCCGCTACTACTGTATCTCCTGCTCCCACAGTATCAAGAGGGCCTTGTAGCGGAATACCTTTTACTTGGCAAGTTTCGTCTTTGTCCACGTACAGTATGCCCTGCTCTCCACGGGTAATAAGCACGGGTGCTTTGGTGATAGCTTGGAGCTGACGACTTTGGGTGATACAGCTTCCTAAATCATTAGATACGGCGCAAGACAGGATTCGGGCTATTTCGTCGGTATTTACTTTTAAAGTAGCTCCCCTGATACTCCCCCCGAAGTCGCGGGAGTCGGCCAAGATAAAACACTTCGGAAAGCGAGCAATGAGCCTGTTGAGCATCGTCAATCTTTGAGCGTTTAGGAGAGGGTTCGTAAATTGCTGATTGATGATGAGTACGTCAAGCTCAGGAAGACTTGATTCTAAATCACTGACAATCTGTTCGAAATGAGTTTCAGAAAGTTGATTGTTGGTTCCAAAATCAAGGCGATTGGCTTCACCGCTACTCGTCATGGGCTTGGTATAAGTGCAAGTATCCCAGCCTTGTTCGATTATTTGTAAAGCTTGCGTATCTACCCGAAGATTTTGAAAGAGATGCAGCATTTCACGTCCAAAAATATCGTTTCCGATACAACCAAAAACTTTTATCGATTGAGCCCCCAAAGCGGCGATGTTCTGTACTACGTTGCCTGCACCTCCCAAAGAAGCGATAGGTTTTTGAGCCCAAAATACTTCTTTTTGGGTTTCGACCGACAGCTCTCCCGTGTGGGTTTGAAGTTGATAGTAGAAATCTACGGCAAAATCGCCAATCACTCCTACCCGTAAATGTTTGATATGGTTGAAAATAGAAGTTAATTCAGAGAGATTCATGGAAAAGTGGTGCTTCTGCACCGTTAATCGTTATGGGTGTTGTTTTCTGAAACAGGTTGATTTTTTCAGAACGGCCTACCGTCAAAAATTATGATTTGGGTCTAAAGATTTTGATAACGGCATCGTTGGTTTCTAAATACGGTCCCCCAATCAAATCAATGCAATAAGGAATCGCTGGAAAAACAGCATCGAGGCATTGACGAATAGCAGAAGGCTTTCCGGGAAGATTGACAATCAGGGTTTTGTGACGGATACCAGCGGTTTGGCGCGACAAAATCGCCGTGGGTACATATTGCAAACTTACTTGTCGCATGAGTTCACCAAAACCGGGCATCATTTTCTGACAAACAGCTTCGGTAGCTTCAGGAGTGACATCACGCGGGGCAGGGCCTGTACCGCCGCTCGTGACTACCAAGCAGCAGCCTTCTTTGTCGGCCATTTCGACAAGGGCTTGACTGATAAGGTGTTGCTCGTCTGGAATGACTCGATATACGGGTTCCCATTCGCTGATGAGGTACTCTTGAAGGGTAGAAACAATGGCCTTGCCCGGAATATCTTCATAGATACCGGCACTAGCGCGGTCGGAGACGTTGATGATACCAATTTTAATCATAGTAACGCTGAAACGTTGGATTTTAAATTTGATAATTTTGATAACTTGTCGAAAGTCTCGAACTTTCGCGAAGTTTAAAGCATTTTAACAGTAACAGATAACATCTCGAAAGTTAACTGATACCGATTATGAATACATTCGCCAAAGATACACTACGTTTGCACGAATTGCGTCATACTAGCTGTCGTGAAGACATTTTAGATATACTTCATCATCAAGATTCTGCCCTCTCGCACGGTGATTTGGAAAGTGGCTTACAAGAGCGATACGACCGTGTTACGATTTACCGTACCCTCAAAACTTTTGTTGATAAAGGCATCATCCATAAGGTATTAGACGAAGAAGGGCTTCGTTATGCGTTGTGTAAAGACGTATGCCATAGCCATGATCATCACCACGACCATGTACATTTTAAATGTCAAATGTGCGGTAAAACTACTTGTCTGGACGATATACACATTCCGGCCGTCAAGTTACCTCAAGGTTTTTCTTCTACCGAAATGAACTTACTCATTCAAGGTACTTGCCCGCTGTGTAGCAAATAAAAAAAGCGCTTCAAGAGCGCTTTTAATCATTTATCTTTTTCTTGCGTACCAAGGTCGCTTGCTTCGTTCAGGTTTTGGAGCCGAGGAGTCTGCTGCTTGAGGTTTTGGTTTAGAAGGACGGTTACCACGCGCAGGAGTGTTATTACGTGATTTAGAAGCTTCATTTCCGGGGATTTGAGTCAGTGGAAAAGGATGCTCTTCAATGACTGGTATCACCTTCGCAATGAGTTTTTGGATGTCTTTCAAATTGGCTCTTTCTTCCGTATCGCAGAAAGAATAAGCCGTCCCTTTGGCTCCTGCTCTACCCGTCCGACCGATGCGGTGAACATAAGTTTCTGGAATATCGGGTATTTCGAAATTGATAACGTACGCTAATTCTTCTACATCGATACCACGCGCTGCGATGTCGGTAGCCACCAATACACGTGTACTTTTGGTTTTGAAATTGTTCAACGCATTTTGGCGAGCATTCTGGGATTTATTGCCGTGAATAGCCTCCGCTTTGATATTATTTTTCAATAACATTTTCATTACTTTATCAGCGCCGTGCTTGGTACGGGTAAATACCAAAACGGTTTCCATGGCTTTGTCTTGAAGAAGATGCAACAACAAAGCGTTTTTATTTTCTTTATCTACAAAAAATACCGACTGCTGGATAATATCTACCGTAGAAGACACGGGGGTTACCTCTACTTTAGCAGGATTTTGGAGAATAGAATCGGCAAGTTTGGTGATTTCGGGGGGCATGGTCGCCGAAAAAAACAAAGATTGCCGTTCGGGAGGAAGGACGGCGATGATTCTTCGTACGTCATGTACAAAACCCATGTCGAGCATCCGGTCGGCTTCGTCGAGCACAAAAATCTCTAAATGTTTTAAACTCACAAAACGCTGCGCCATGAGGTCGATAAGCCGCCCCGGAGTGGCAATCAAAATATCCACGCCATTTTGGAGGGCGTTGGTCTGCTGATGCTGTTTTACGCCACCAAAAATAACGGTATGCCTAAGGTTAGTATAGCGGCCATAGGCAGCAAAGCTCTCCCCAATCTGTATGGCAAGCTCACGAGTTGGGGTCAAAATCAATGCTTTTATATTGCGTCGTTCGCGTCGTTGGGAAGGCTTTTGAGCCAATAATTGTAAAATCGGAATCGCAAAAGCGGCTGTTTTACCCGTACCTGTTTGGGCACAGCCCAGCAAGTCTTTTCCTTCGAGTACCACCGGAATCGCCTGGGCTTGAATGGGAGTGGGAGTACTATATCCCTCCGCTTGTAGAGCCTTGCGAATGGGGTCAATAAGATTTAATGAATCAAATGTCATAAAATAAAAATAGATATTCTGATTCTTAGCGAATTAGCTTATCTAGCATTAATTAAAATGTTATAAAAAAACCTTCCAATTCGCCAAGAACTGGAAGGTCAAACTCCACCAATGGAGCCTAAAGATACTGCTTTTTTGTGGAGATTAAATTTTTGCGAACCAACTAATCTACAAAGGTTTGATTACTAGGTTTTTCCAATTGACTTTGATGCCTCCTCCGTCGTGGATTTGGAGAGCGATGGAGCCATTTCCGGCACCGATTTTTTCGTCAGTAAGGTCTACCATTTCATGTCCATTGAGCCAAGTTTGCACCCGAGAGCCTTCTGCTCTGATTTTGAGGGTATTCCACTCTCCAAACTTCAAAAACCCTTCTTTATCATCAGGGATTTGAATAAGCCATCCGCGTCCATAAGACTCATAAATACCGCCTGTATCGTGGTTTGGCGGAGCTACTTCTACCTGCCAGCCACTGATTTTGGTGCTACCTTCGGCGATGTTAGAACGGATAAAAACGCCACTGTTACCGTTGGCTCCTTGTTTGAAATCTACGCTAAGTTCAAAGTTTTTATACGTTTTTTCGGTAGCCAAATAGCCGTACCCTTTATCGGGGCCGCTTTCGCATACCAACTCTCCCTTTTCGACATACCACTTTTCGGTACCGTATATTTTCCAGCCTTTCAGGTCTTTGCCATTAAATAGTTTTTCTTTCTTTTGGGCGAAACTTGAAAAGGCAAAAAAAGCACAACAGACAGTAATGAAGAATAGATTGCGTAGTTTGATGGTGTTCATTGCTTTTAAATATGAAAGTGTTTAATTCGACAAATTAAGTAATTCTTAACTATTTTTTACCGTGAAAACTTCTTTTTTTCTTGCATCGGCTCTCCTCATGGGAGGCTTAACGGCTGTCTATTCGCAAGATAGCTCACCTCTATCGCTCACCCAAGTGTGGCAATCTGACACCACTTTGCGCACGCCCGAATCGGTATATTATGATGCTCAAAACAAACGCCTACTGGTGGCTAACATCAACAAGATGAACGCAGACGCCCCGGACGGTGACGGGTTTATTTCGGTACTGACTACCGACGGCAAAATCAAAACCTTGGACTGGACAAAGGGACTCAATGACCCCAAAGGAATGGGTGTAGTGAAAAACTCATTGTTTGTAGCGGATTTGAAAGATTTAGTAGAAATAGATTTGAAGTCAGGAAAAATTATCAAACGACATGCGGCGCCCAATGCCGTCATGCTCAATGATGTAAGTGTAAGTCCAAAGGGAGAAGTATTTGCGAGCGATTCACGTGGGCATAAGTTGTATCGCTATGCAGATGGTAAATTGGAGTTGTTTTTGGATGACCCCAACCTGCAAGCCCCCAACGGAGTTTTTGCCGAGAAAGATTATCTCATAGTAGCTTCAGCAGGCACTGGCAATCTCTGGAAGTTGGATTACAATACCAAAAAATACGAATCTTGGGCCATAACTAATAAAACCGCCGACGGGATTTTGAAACATGGCGACAATTATTTGATTTCGTGCTGGCATGGTGAAATCTATTGCGTATCTCCTTCAGGAAAAACCTGGAAACTCATCGACAGCAAAGAGGCCAAAGTCAACACGGCTGATTTTGGGTACATTCCTCAGCAAAAGAAAGTGCTTGTTCCCAATTTCTACAAGAATATGGTAACTGCGTATGAAATAAAATAAATGATAAATCTCTGAAAGTTAACCATTTAAATCTTATTGATACTTAGTGCCTTAGTGTTTAAAATTTTGGCTTTATTAACGGTTAACAAATAACTGTGCGAAAGCACTTAAGCATGGAGTTTTTTCTAAGTTTATGTCTGGGGATAGGCTTGGCGGCCTGTTCGGGATTTAGGGTATTTGTACCTTTACTACTAAGTAGCATTGCGGTTCATTTTGGCTGGGTCAATGTAGCCACTGGCTTCGAATGGATGGGGACGTGGACGGCCATCACGCTGCTTGGCACGGCTACGGTTCTCGAAATCGGTGGTTATTATATTCCTTGGGTTGACAATCTCCTAGACACTATCGCCATGCCTACGGCCTTTGCAGCAGGTACTTTGTTGACGACCTCTTTTATTGAAATCAATAACCCTATGCTTCAGTGGGGATTGGGACTGATGGTAGGAGGTGGAACGGCGGGTTTTATTCAAGCAGGTACGAGTATGGTGCGGCTTGCTTCTACCAAACTGAGCGGAGGTGTGGCCAATCCTGTGGTGGCTACTGTCGAAAATATAGTATCTATTGGACTTAGTTTTATCACTTTTTGGTTTCCGATTATTGCGTTTTCGTTGGTAGTGATTTTTATTTTTTGGTTGATTCGGAAAATCCTCCAGCGACAAAGTAAGACTAACTCTTAGTTGCCTTTAAGACATTAGAACAAACACTTCATTTTATTACTACCAAAGACTCACCTGTACATGCAAGAAATGAAAACCAATCGCCGTGACTTCGTCAAAAAGCTAGGAGTAGTGACGGCCTCAACGGCTGTAGCGCCCTCTTTTAATATTATCAGAAGTCTTAACGACAACAAAATCCGTATTGCGACCATTGGCATGGGCATACAGGGATTTTCGGATACCAACGCAGCCCTTCGGACAGGTATGTGTGAACTGGTAGCCGTGGCAGATTTGTATGATGGTCGATTGGCTCATGCTAAAGAAGTTTTTGGCAGTCATGTGTTTACTACTCGTGATTATCGTGAGGTACTAGAGCGCAAAGATGTGGATGCGGTTTTGATTGTCACTCCTGACCACTGGCATGATCGTATATCGATTGCCGCTCTCAAAAAGGGCAAGCACGTATATTGTGAAAAACCAATGGTTCAAAACATAGAAGAAGGTGCGGCGGTGATTGCGGCGGCCAAGGCTTCGGGCAAAGTAATGCAAGTAGGAAGTCAGCGTATCAGTGGGGCGGCTTTCAAAGAAGCAAAGAGATTGGTAGAAGCAGGTGATATAGGAATGATTAATTTTATCGAATCTACCAACGACCGCTTCAATGCTATTGGAGCATGGCAGTACTCGATTCCGACGGATGCTTCTCCCAAAACGATTGATTGGGAGACTTTTTTAGGAGATGCTCCCAAACGGGCTTTTGACCCGGTTCGTTTTTTCCGTTGGCGCAATTATCGCGACTACGGTACGGGTGTCGCAGGAGATTTGTTCGTACACTTGATTACGGGAGTTCATTTTGTGACAGGTTCATTGGGGCCCAATCGTATTTTTTCTTCGGGACAACTTGCCTACTGGAAAGACGGGCGCGATGTGCCCGATGTCATGGTAGCTACCATGGAGTACCCTGCGATGGGCAAGTTAGATTCTTTTCAGATGGTATTGAGGGTCAATTTTGCCAATGCAGGTGCCATCAAAAACGTGACGCGTATTGTGGGAAATGAAGGTGAAATCACCTTTGGAGGAAATTCACTGACCTTGACTAAACGCAAGCTATCGGCAGCTCCGGGTTATAGCAACGGAGAGAGTTTTGGAACTTTTACGGAAGCCCAACAAAAAGAATACCTCGCTGCTTATGATGCTAAGTACCCTGCCGATACACGTACGGTAGAGCCAGTACAAGAAATTAAATTTGAAGCGCCTGCCGATGATGATGCACACAAAAACCACTTTGCTAACTTTTTTGAAGGAATACTCACCGGAAAACCCGTGATTGAAGACCCTCTTTTTGGTTTTAGGGCTGCGGCGCCAGTATTGGCTTGCAACAAAAGCTATTTTGAGAAAAAAGTGGTCGCTTGGGATCCGAAAAACCTAAAACTGATGTAACAAACTAGGTGCTGTTACTGATTCTTAGTACTACGACATTGGCGATTGGGGTTAGGATTTTGGTAAACCCTTTATCAAACGTTTTCCAAAAATACCTAACCCAGCGCCAATCCAACCCATTGTTGGTGGTGATGATTACCTACGCGTTACTTAGCGTAGGTTGTGTTGGGTATATTCTCATTCACCCCTTGCCTCAGCTATCGGCTGATTTTTGGTACAATTCACTCATTTTTAATTTATTGGCGGTAACCGGAAACTTCTTTCTTGTCAAATCGCTCCAAGAAGGTGACCTGTCGGTACTAGGCCCTATCAATGCCTATAAGTCATTGGTAAGCTTAGTGTTTGGCATTTTTTTATTAGGTGAGATACCCAACCTTTGGGGGATTATCGGAATGATATTGATTGTGTCAGGAAGTTATTTTGTATTGAGCCAATCGGGTTCTTCTGAGCGGTTTAGTTGGGATATTTTTCAAAAAAAGGAAGTTCAATATCGGTTTTTGGCATTGATTTTTTCGGCGATTGATGCCTTATTTCTCAAAAAAATCATCTTGCTTACCGATGCCAATGTGGCTTTTGTTTCGTGGTGTGTGGGAGGATTTATAATATCTATTTTGCTGCTTCTATTGACTGCACGAAAGCTCCAATTACGACTACAATTAGGCGTCGTCAGAGCCTATAAATGGCATTTTTTTGCCTTAGCCATTTCGACAGGGCTGATGCAATTATCAACCAATTACGCTTTTGAGGGAATTCAGGTGAGTTATGCGTTGGCATTGTTCCAAATCTCGGCATTGGTGAGTGTATTACTAGGGGTACACTTTTTCAAAGAAACTAAGCTTTGGCGCAAACTTGGAGGGGCGGCTATTATGGTGGCAGGAGCTGCTTTGATTATTTTATTCAGATAAAAAATGAGATACAACACAAAAAAGCTGCAAAGAATATTTGCAGCTTTTGCGATATATCATGCAAGATAAAATGCTTCTTGCGCTTATTTTTTGAGCGCTTTAGGCGTTAAAATAATACTCATACGTTTGCCTTCCAATTTAGGCTCTAATTCGATTTTACCTACTTCATCGAGTCCTTTGGCAAAACGCTCAAGCAATTTATAGCCTTGTTCTTTAAATACAATTTCCCGACCAGAAAACTGTACATAAGCTTTCACCTTTGCTCCTTCTTTTAGGAAGTTGAGCGCGTGTTTTAGCTTAAATTCATAATCGTGATCGTCGGTAGTGGGACTAAACCGGATTTCTTTAATGACTACTTTTTGGGCGTTTGCTTTAATCTCTTTTTGCTTTTTCTTTTGTTCGTATTTGAACTTAGAATAATCAATCACTTTGCAAACAGGCGGAACGGCATTAGGAGAAATCTCTACCAAATCAAGGTTTTGCTCTTCAGCCATGCGCAATGCTTGCTGAATATCATAGATGCCAGGAGCAATGTTTTCACCTACGAGGCGTACTTGAGGTACACGGATACGATCATTGATACGGTACGGTTCTTCTTGTCTTACTGGGCGGAAAGGTTTGCGTTGTTGTTGAGCCATTCAGTACTTAAAATTATAGTAACATTTTGTTTACTGCGAAAACTAATCAATAGTTGAGTTTTCTACAAAAAAACGTGGAAAAAAGTTTATTTTTATTTACAAATAACAAAAAAAGAGAGGGTTAGAGGTTCATTTTTGGGTAAAAACTTTTATTTATTTCCCAAAAACAACTCTAATCCTCTCTATCACAGCCATAAAGGAATTATTTGACTTTAAATACCGTAGACCCAATACGGAACCCTTGGCAGTAAAGTTCAATAGTATGTTCGCCTTTTTTGAGTGGTATACCACCTCTTGAATAAATAATAGAGCCTTGTGAGCCTTCGTTGCTATAGTCTAGCGTTTGTTTGGCGGTATAAACAGTCTCTCTGCCTTGATACACAAAAGTACCTGAGCCAGTAGCCATATCAGCCATCACTGCTCCTTCTGGATCCAAGATACGGAGATAAATTTCGCGTTCGCCATTGGGAGAGATAGGGTTGGCGGCTAAGTCAAAATCTACTTTAAGTTTGTCAATACGTTTGGCACGGTAGCTACCACCATCACGTTCTTTCCCTTTAGCCGATACGGCATTTACGGCGATTTTTTCGGCCTTTAAGGCAGAGGCAATCGTAACTTTCTCGGCCAATTCCCGGTTTTTGTTGCTCAAAGTTCCGACCGAATCTTCAAAGCTTTTTTGCAAGGTTTGTTTTTCGCCTTCTAAGCCAGTTACTTTGCTGGCAAGTTCTTGGTTTTGGGCCGTCACAATTCCCAATTCTTCCTTGAGTTTAGCGATATCTTGGTCTTTTTGATTTAAAATCGCTTCATATTCACGAATCTTTTGTTTGTATCTAGAGACATCGACCGAGGCAGCTGTTGAAGCACTTTTAAGGGCCGCTTTATCTCGTTCAATTTGTTGTTTCAAAGCAATAAGAGAATCAACCTGACCACCTAGTTGTTGGATTTCAGCAATTTTAGCATCCAACTGAGCAGAAATAGAATCTAATTTCATCTTGGTAGAGACAAGCTCTTCCGTTTTAGCTGCAATTACTGTTTCTTGTTCTTTATTCTTTTCTCGTTCTTTGTAGAAAAAATAAATTAGCACCACGTTGAGGAGCGCTAAAATAGCCAATGCAGCAAGGAGAAGGCTTTTACGGTCATTCTTTTGTCCTTGATTGTAGTCCATAAGATTTTTATAATTGTTAGGATTAGTTATTAGCCCAAGAAACGCAATCTTAAAAATTTTATTGCGAAATTTAAAAAATATTTCAATGCAAGAAAACAACCCATACTTGACAGAAGAAGATGAAGAGCTTTATGAGCATCATAGAATAGTAGCCGATAAGGGCCAAACCCTTATGCGTATAGACCATTATTTGAAACATCATCTTTCTGGTGTCACTCGTACTAAGCTTCAGAATGCGATTGAGACTGAATCGGTCAAAGTTAATAATAAAGCTATAAAATCAAGCTATAAGGTCAAACCATTTGATGTGATTACGATTTCGCTGCCTCACCCCCCCCGCGAAACTGAGATTATCCCCGAAAATATTCCGCTTGACATTGTCTACGAAGATGAAGAAGTACTTGTCCTCAACAAGCCCGCTGGTATGGTAGTGCATCCTGCCTATGGCAATTGGAGCGGGACGGTCGTCAATGCGCTAGTTTATCATTTTCAGCATTTGCCCACAGGACGCAACGGAGAAGCCCGCCCTGGTTTGATTCATCGTATCGACAAAGATACTTCAGGACTCTTAGTGATTGCCAAAACCGAATATTCTATGGCGCATATTGCACGTCAGTTTTTTGAGCATACTACTGAGCGTACCTATTATGCTTTGGTATGGGGAGAACCAAAAGAAAGCAAAGGAACGATAGTAGGGCACATCGGAAGAAGTGCTCGTGATCGTAAAGTGATGTCGGTGTATGTGGATGGTAGTCAAGGAAAGCATGCCGTAACGCATTACGAAGTATTGCAATCTTACAAGTATGTATCGCTCGTAAAATGTAATTTAGAGACTGGACGAACTCACCAGATTAGGGCGCATTTTCAGCACTTGGGGCATCCGCTGTTTAGTGACTCGGTATACGGTGGTGACAAAATACTCCGTGGAACCACAAGCGGTAGCTATCGGGCTTTTGTTGAAAATTGTTTTGAGCTTATGCCTCGGCAAGCCCTTCATGCTAAGTCGATTGGGTTTCAGCACCCACGCACCAAACAATGGCTTCAGTTCGATTCCGAATTGCCGGTTGACTTTAAAGCTGTCATAGAAAAATGGGAAAAGTACGCATCCTCTTAGGCTAGGACTCGACCACACCCGTAAACAGATAAAGCCATATCAGGCGAGCCATCCGGAAATTGAAAGGAAATAAAAAGATAACAACGGCGATACAAATCCCCAAATTGACAAAATCGAAAGGACTTGCCCCCAACAATAAGGCTGTAACGTAGGCTAGGGCCATTTCGGCGGTAGCCAAGGCATAGCTTACGTACATTGCTCCCCAATAAAACCCTGGCTCTTTGACAAAGTTTTGATGGCAATGCGGACACACATCTTCCATTTTGGTAGGACGAAAGCTGAAGAGATTATTGGTTTTAAAAACTTGTCCCTGATGACATTTAGGACATCTATTGTGAATCATATGATAGAGTGCCATTGCTTTATTGAAAATGTTTACAATGCAAAAATAGGGCCCTATTGCTTGACAAAACAGAGCATTTAGTGCCAAAAAATAGTACTAAACGGACATTAGCGTGTATCATGAAAAATTTCCCTATTTATGGCATAGCCGAATTTGCCGAAGATAGCATGGCTCATGCTTTGTATGCCAATGCGCTTCGGCCACATTTGGAGGAGCATCAATTTGTAAATACCCCTCACAAGCATAGTACTTATATCGCGGTACTTTTTACGAGGGGTAGCGGTACTCATTACATAGATTTTGATACTTATGATGTTCGACCGGGTAGTGTATTTTTGCTGACTCCCGGCCAAGTACATAGCTGGGTGCTTTCTGAAGATGTAGACGGCTATGTATTTTTTCATACCGAAGCCTTCTATAATCAGACTTACCTTTCAAAACGGCTCAGTGATTTTCCTTTTTATTATTTGGAAATAAATTACCCGGCGATATACCTCACTGAAACTCAGCTCCAAGAAATCATCCCTTTGTTCAAAGCTATCTATGACGAATATCAGCAGCTGTTGCCACTCAAATACCCCAAACTCACGTCTTTGATTGATTTGGTTTATATTCATCTGACGCGGATTTATCAGGAAGAAAGGGTACCGTCTTCGCACCTTAATTTTTTGAGAGTGAAAAAATTAGAACGATTGATAGAAGAAAATTTTAGGGTCAAAAAGCTTCCTAAAGATTATGCGGATTTGATGCATATGACTCCCCGACACCTCAACCGTATCTGCCAAGAAATCCAACACCAAACAACTGGTGCATTGATTTTGAAAAGAGTAATGATTGAAGCAAAGCGTTTGTTACTCCAAAAAGAAAACACCATTGCCGAAGTTGCCGAGCAGCTAGGATATGATGATGATGCGTATTTTGTGCGTATTTTCAAAAAACAAGTAGGTCAGTCTCCGAAACAATTTCAGAAGCAGATGACCCAAAATCAACATACTATGCACGTTGTTTTTTAGGGGCTTTAGTCTTCTCTCTCAAAGTTTCGTAGAAAATCATAAAATTCAATTTTGCTTTTTAAGTTGAGTTTTTGATTAATGTTTTTGCGGTGTGTTTCTACAGTATAATAACTAAGGTTTAGTTCGTGGGCTACTTGCTCAGTAGTAATTCCTTTTTTTAGGGCTCTTAAAATATCTATTTCTCGCTTGGTGAGTTTATATTCTGATACTTCTTTGATAGAGCGTTTTTTTTGAAGATTAAGAGATTCATAGATACGTTCATTAGCCATGATTTTTTTTAGTACCTTAATTAACTCAGAAGCAGGAGTAGTTTTGGGGAGATATCCGTCTATGCCCAATTGTTTGAATATGGCGATTTCTTTGGCATCGGCATACATACTGATTACTACTATTTTACCCTTAAAACCTTGCGCTTTGAGGGCATTCACAACGCCTAGCCCGTCCAAATGAGGCATATTGAAATCAACCAATACGAGTTTGGGGTTGAGAGTCTGGCATTGATATACAGCTTGCCTACTATCATATACTTGACCTATTACTTGAAAAAAGGCAGATTCTTTCAAAATCAAGCTTAAACCGTCATTGAAAAGCTGGTGATCGTCAATAATGAGTACTGTTGTGGGCATGGTTTGTTTCGATGATTACACTAGTTCCGTCATTTGTTGAGTCTATCAGAACACGAAGGGAGCTTAATTCGGCTCTTTTATAGATGTTTTGAAGTCCAATCCCCTGATAGGTCTGATTAGTGTCAAACCCCATACCATCGTCTTCGATGCTTACTTGCCATTGAGAATCATTGGCAAAAAACTGAATATGTGCTTCAGTAGCTTGAGCGTGTTTGATGATGTTTGTCATCAATTCTTCGATGATATTATAAACATTTTGCTGGGTTAGCTGAGGAAGTTCATCAATTTTTTTTTCGCTATAATCTTGAAAATAAAAGTTGGTAGTAGAGAAATCATTGAATCGACTTATCAAAGATTCTACTTTTTCGGACAATGGCCGGTCATCATCTTTGACAAGATTATGGCTAATAAACCGCAACTCAGTAAGAGCATTCATTATTTGTGTTTTGGCCGTAGCAACGTTGACTTTTTTCATATTCAAATAGCCAAGTGCTGAGGCTAGGGTATTGCCTACTTGGTCGTGAAGATTGCGCCCAATTGCCTCAATTTCTGATTTTCTCTGCGCTTCAGTATTTTGCCGAAGTTGATCTAAACGCTCCAAAAGATTCTGTTTAAGGATAAGTTCGTTTTTGAGTTCTTCGAGGGCAAGATAGGCTACCAGAAGAATCACAGCTGAGGCGTTGAAAAAGATTTCACTAAATGGAGATGGGGAACTGGAAAACTTAAAATAGCGAAGCGATAACTCTACCAACGGAGGGACAAACACAAAGGCTTCTACAAGCAAATAATAAGAAATATTGGCTCTAATATAAGCTAAATACGCATGATAAAGCGCCCATAACATATTTGCAAGGATAAGTAGCTGAAGTGCATTGGTATATACCAGATTTGCCCATGAGGCATCAGTAGCTACGATCAAAAACATCATAGAAATATTACAACAAGCCAAAAACCACGCCCAAATACGATAACGTCGAAGATTAATGGGGAGGTGAATCATCATTTGATAAGCAAAAGGATGAAACAAGGCGTTGGTCAGAAATATCGAAAAACTGCCTGCGTTAGAAGGCCCTAAGGCCGATTGCGAAGCAAAGGGAAAGGTATCTACAAAGTAGCCACTATTGAGATAAATAATACAAAGCCCGAAAAGAAAGCCACCTAAATAAATCAGTTTTTTTTGGCGAAAGATTCCTCCAACTACCCACATAAAAACAGCGAAGGCAAAAAACCAATAAACTGTAAATGTATTTTTAAGATTTTTGGTAAGGGCATATTCTTTAAATTTTTTTTCGGTCGAAAGTTGTAAATCCAATTCATGAAGTCCAGTAAATCTACTCGAACGAAGTATCACTCCCACAGTATCATGCGGTGGGCTTGATATAGGGAGCGCAAACTCATAGAACGGATAGGGCCGCTCTGATAGAGGAGTAGCACGCTCAATACTTCCCATAAGAGAAGGGATTCCTTTCTGTAATGTATAAATCTGTAGTGCATCGCACCGTAAGTGACTCGCATCTACAACCAGCTTTTGGGACAAGGCCGTAGGATTGATGATTTCAAAATAAATCCATGCTTCGGATTGATGGTAAGATTTACCTAATACAAGTATTTCAGAAGATGATTTTTCTGTAAAATTTTGATTAATAAACTGTTGAGTGTGCTTTTGTCGAAGCAAATGCTCGTTAAAATGAAGGCTATAACGTACATTTAGTCCTATGTTTTGTCGTTCAAATTTTTCTGAAAGTATAATATTTGGAGTATAGGTGACGCTTTTAAAAGAAGGTAGTCTTTGATAAAGTACAAACAGAATGAGGGCGATTGTCCAGAAGAAGCCACGATACTTCTCGCCCCATTTTGTCCAGTTTCTCCATTTGTTTTTCATAATCATTGAGACCTATCAATACACAAAGCAAAGACTAAAATGCATGCCAAAATATACCTGATGTCAGGTATATTTTATTTAGAAAATAATCAATTCCTTTGTGATGTAATATTGATAATCAAAGTTACTTGAAAGACATTTATTGTACTTTGTTAGTAATCAGAGAATTGATAGAATTTTACCCTACTTTAAAAGTTATGATTCCAACGCCCAATTAAAGTCATGTTGCTTTAATTGGGCGTATTAGTATTTCGATAGTATCTCTTCTCCTACTCTTCAATCCTTTGGCAATAAAGTTTTACACATTTTACTTTGCCACTACTACATGTTGGCTCAAACGATAAGCACCCGCTTGCACTTGCAAAACATACATACCTGAGGGCAAAAAATTAGCTTTCAAGAAGCGTTCTTGTTTACCCACATTTACATTGAGGGGCTCTTGCTGAAGTACTCTTCCTGTCAAATCAACCAACGATACAGTCCCTGTCATACTAGTTAGGCTTTCAAACTGATACGTAATTAAGCTGTTTTGAACTGGATTAGGAGCCACTTGAAGATTAGTAAGAGATGGTGGCTTTACCGACGAAATGGTGTTGTATTCAAATTTACATAGAAAAACTTCTCTACCTTTTAGCGTAATCGTTTTTTGCCAGTTTTGGTACGAAAGCTTCAGTTCAGTAACTTGGGTATCGGAGGTGGCATAAGGGTTTTGGGCCGCAATCAAAATTTCATCTCCTTTGATAGCGCCCCGCCATAGAGGTGATTTGGTACGTGCCGACTCCACCGCTGGTTGGGGAATGACTAATTCGTAATTTCCTTCAAAAAATCCTTTAAACTGAGACAAGCGATGCAGTCCCGCAATAAAATGTTCGTAAACTGCATAATTATCTTGGCGGCTTGCCACAGGACCTTCCCAAAGCCATAGTCCTTTGGCTCCTGAGAAAAAAGGAAATATAGCCGTAGCTTCTGCCACAAAGCTAGGTACAAACGGAATAGTAGGATTGAAAGCATCGTGATAACGAAGCCACACAAAGGGAATCACGGGCTTGTCGGACCAAGCACGATTGGCTTCTACCACAAAGAGCAGATAGGATAAATAATCTTTTCCCAAGGGTGAAGTATTGTAATCATAATAATAATAGCAAGAAGGCGTCAGGAAATTGAGCTGATTATAAAACGGCCCTCCTACTTTTCCTGTGATTGTATCGCGCATCACATGGAGTACCAAATTGGGGTCGGTCGTCCAATCTTTCCAAGGAGTGAGCGTCATTCCAAGCCAATTATTAAAACTCCCCCGAATCAATACATCGCTGTAGCTACCCAATTTGGTAGAAGCAGGTGCGAGGGTTCGGAAGTACTCACCTGGTGCAGCATAGAGCTTTTGAATGTCTTTTTTGTACCTATCCACAAACTGATTGTCAGACAGATTTCGATAATTAGCAGGTACACGAGCATTGGTTTTAATGCCTAGTATTTCGCGGTCGGTATCATGGATTCGTTCAATGTCAAAGGCCACAATATCGTAGGCAGGACGGTCAGAGCCTCGTGTATCATTAAAAATATTAGCATAGCCACGTAATTGGCTATTCCACGAGTTTCGGTATTGAGCCAAATCGTTTCCCCAAGGACTTTCTAGGGTACGTTCTGCCCACGGTTGGCTACTGACATCGGTTGCAATATGATACCATGTAATCGCCCTTTTTCCAATGGGCAAGGTGGCTCCTTCATTTCCCGAAAAAGTAGCTAAATGACTAAATCCACGACTCAAAGGCAGCGAGCGACTATCACCGAAGCGGGGGCCTTCATAGACAAGCGTAAAAGGAAGCGAAAATTCAGGAAATTTTTCCCATTCAATAACGTTATTACTTTCAACAGGCTTCCAAGTCAAAGGTGATGGACAATCTTGCGCAAAAGAAGTGGAAAAACACATCAAACCCGCCGCAACCAAGCCACATAAACTATATCGCATATCTAAAAATTTATTGATAACATTAAACAACCTAAGCCCTTATTTATCAGAACCATAAACCACAATCAACGAAAAGATTTACGCTTTTGAATTAAACAATAATCAGAGAAAAGTGCTAAATTTGGTACCAAATATAACCTGTAAATAAAAGCTATGAAAAAACTAATGTCCATTTGTGCGGTATTGCTCGCGTTTGCTTTGGGGGGGTGCAACCGCCAAAGTAGCGACGTTACGCCCACAGATACCGAAACTACGATAAGAGTTTTAACGACCAATCCGTGGAAATTAGACAAAATTACGGATTTGAATGGCAATGTCATCAACCCAAATTTACTTCCACCCGAAGGAAAAAGCTTTTTTGGGGTAAATATCTTATTTAGTGAAGATAAGACCGTTCGCGCTATTGACCCTATCGCCCGCACGGTAGTCAACGGAGGTTCTTGGGATTTCTTGGACGATGCTAAAGCACTTAATATAGACTTAGGAAAAGATTTTAAAGGTAAATACCCTATCAATAAATTGGAACGCTCTACCATGAGTCTCCGCAATACGATGGAATTCAACGGAATAAAGTTTGAAGTAAACCTTGAGCTAGTACCTGCTCTCTAGTTTCCTGAATCACCTCACAAAAATAGGGACGGTCAAAGCGACCGTCCCTATTTTTGTGAAATGTATCTCACCAATAATTAATCTTTCACTTTACTCCACCCAAGCGTAGCGACCATCCAATCGGGCAAATGCGTTTGTTTTTTGCGCTTTTTGAGATTCAAATAAATACCAAATTTTTTTAGGATAGGCACACGGTGGGTTTCTACAAACTCGATCAACGTGCCATCGGGATCTTCTACATACGAAAACCTTCCTGCTGCCTCTCCCATATCAAACGAATCGGCGCTATCGACAGTAAAAGGGAATCCATTTTTTTCACAACGAGTTTTGAGAGCATCCATATCAAGAGCGTCAAAACACAAATGTATGAATCCGGCATCGCCCCAATCACGGTTTTCGAAAATTTTGCGGGGTTTGCGGTCAAGAGCCTGAATTAATTCAATTTCAATTCCTCCCAATAGCTTTCCAAAGGCTCCGTCTTTACCCAAATCTTTACGCAACAACACCCTACGGAAACGTTGCTGATGAGCATTCAAAAATTTGAAATCTTCAAAAGCTCCTGTTTTATCATAAACGATTTGGTCAATCTGCAAGGTATTGGCATAAAACTTTATGGCTTTGTCAATATCACTCACGCCAATTACCGCTCCACATACACCCCCCGTCAAAAAACCGTTGGGTTTAAACCACGACTCGTTGGGCACGATTTGCAGGGGATTGCTGCGGCAGTCGTTTAGCCAAAAATAAGGATGGTTTTCGGGCGAATTCACCAGTGACGATTTGGCCTCAGAAGGCATCAATTGCCCATGAAATTTTGTCACATCAAGACTTTTAATTTTGATTGAAAAAATCCCAAGGTCACCCAATTCAGGCACGAAAGAAGGTTCGACTGGAATGCGATTTTTGTACTGCCAAATTTCTACTCCCCCACCTCCTGCCATATTTAGGGCCATAATGGCATGACGACGGCGTACCTCTCCCGATGTATAGTTGGTCATGAGTTTGGCATCCGCTTCATCATTAAAAATTGGCACATTCAATCCCAGCGTTTTTCGATACCATTTCCACACTTCATTGGCATTCGGTACTCCAATCCCCACTTGCTGGATTCCACTAATTAACTTATTCATAGAGGTTAGATGTAAGAAAGTTTGTTAAGTACAAATTATGTTATTCGATATAAAGAAATATTGTGATTGTTTCGGCACAGCAACCACCTTTCTTTTATTTAAAATCAGAAGACAATTCAGCAGCGTTACTCCCCCATGCGGCATTGGGAGATGATTGCATTTTTAGGATCAACTCGCCTCCTTGTTCTATTTGCTGATGTGAAATATAAGCTTTATCGTACGTTTTTCCATTCAAAATCGCAGATCCAATATAACAATTTTCGGGAGTGTTGTCTAACGCCTTTATTTTAAAGGTTTTGCCTGAGCGAGTTTTAACCGAAACTTCATCAAAACTAGGGCTGCCTATGATATAGTAAGGTTTTCCAGGGCATACTGGATAAAATCCCATCATACTAAATACCAACCATGCCGACATTTGCCCACCGTCTTCGTTGCCACTCAAGCCTCCTGCACCAGTAGTATACTCATCGTTGATGAGCTGTCTTACCCACCGTTGGGTTTTCCAAGGCATGCCCGCAAAAGCATACAAATACACGGTATGATTGCCCGGCTCATTGCCATGCCAATATTTCCCTTGCTCAAACATCGTATCTAGTTTTGCCACAAAACGCTCTTTTCCACCCATTTGCTTCATAAGCCCTGCTACATCATGTGGCACAAACCAAGTGTATTGCGCAGGCGACCCCTCCGTAATGTAAGAAGTACGAAGCGCAAAGGGATCTGAGTTTTGACTCCAACGCCCGTCGGCATACCTACCGCGTGCCCAGCCTGTAGAAGGATTTATTACATTCTGATAATTCAACGCTCTTTTGCTCAACAAAGTATAATCTTGTTTTTTGCCCAGTGCTTTGGCCAACTGTCCCACACAAAAATCATCATAGGCATATTCTAGGGTGCGGGAGGTTTGTTCGCGTTTATGAAACGCCTGCCACACCGAGTCTTCAAGAGGTACATAGTTGTATTTCAAGTAACTATCCAAAGCGCGGCGGCCTTTTCCTGCTTCATAGCTTTTTGGGTCGGGATTAGGCACAAAAGCATTTTTACGAAGATACAAATAAGCTTTTTCTACGTCAAATTTTCTGACTCCTTTCACATATGCATCGGCCATTACGGCACCCACATGATCGCCAATCATAGCAGCTGTATAGTGATTCCAACATGGGAAGATAGGCATCCAACCACCCTGCTCTGCTTTGACTACGAGCGATTGCATAAAACTAGCCGAGCGCTCTGGCTGCAGTAGTACATGTAAAGGCATGGCTGCACGGAAAGTATCCCAAAGACTAAAATCACAATAGTAATCAAAGCCGTTGGTCTTCTGAATTTGGTCATTTTCTGCAAAGCCAGGATAACTCCCATCCACATCCGAAAAGAGGCGGGGAGTTTGTTTGGTATGATAGAGGGCAGTATAAAATTTTACTTTGTCGGCCTCATTTCCTTGCACTGAAATTTTGTCTAACTCCTGATTCCAAGCTTTTTCGGCTCGTTGTTGGGTCGAGCCAAAATCCCAATCTTTTATTTCAGCCATTAGATTTTTCCTTGCTCCTTCAATATGGGCAAAAGAAGAGCCTACTTTCACCTTTACTACCCGATTGGAATTGAGATCTATTTCCACAAAACCACCTACATTTTCACCTTTTTTAGTCCCTTTGGCTACCGTTTGCCCTTTTTTTACATCGTTAGATTTCCAGACACCATATGATTTGAAAGGTTTTTCGAAGGTAATCACATAATACCCACTAAAACCAGCCGATTGGCCATTGCCTTGATAAATACGGTGTACGGGATTAGTAACGATGATTTCTTGGCGCTCTGGATTGATTTCTACAGTTCCTTCTCCTTCATCGCTGTTAGGTTCAATGAGAATATAAGCCGGTTCATTTTTACGAAAAGTAAATTGAAGAAAACCCGTCCGCTGTGCCCCTGTCAATTCTGCTTTGATGTCTAAATCTTGTAATTCGACACTATAATAGGCAGGATTAACTACTTCTTGACTATGCGAATAAGTCGAAGCCCTTTCAGCTGGAGTGACTTGAAGATTGCCAGAAAAAGGCATGATTGTCAGACTACCATAGTCTTGTACACAACTGCCATTGAGCCAATGGGTTCCTCTAAATCCATTGATTTTGGCGTCATTATAATAATAGGGAGCAATGCACTTTGTTTCGGTAGCTCGGGTCTGTGGTGTCCAAGTAGTCATGCCATGAGGCCACCCGATAGCTGGCGAAATTTGGCCTCTTAGCTCACTTGCCGCTTCACTATGTCGGCGAGCACTTTCGGTAGCTGCTGGTGCCGAGCCTATCAGAGGATTGACATATTGAATAGGCGTTTTTTGGGCAAAACAAGGAAGGGTAACAAACAAAAAGTAACAAAAACGGTTCATGAAAATGGCTTTAACCATAAAAACAACAAGATTCGGTTTCTTTACTGCAAAGGAAATCAATTTGAAACATGAATTGTCTCAAATGTAGATGATTCCTCTAAAAACCTTCTAATTTGTATGTAAGTAATGTTTTTTGATTCTCTCCTCTATCAAGCTTAGGTTTGTCGTTTGTTTTTTACAGGGTACTGCCACAAACCTTGAGCCTCTCTAAAGCAGAAAGCAACAATGCTGTTAGTAAAATAATAACTTCGGAGAAGTCAAATTTAGTTTTCGCCTATGGCCTTCATAAAATCTTCTACGTATTGCTCTCCTACTGGAATAATGGCCTCTCCGATATGAATTTTAAGATTACGAACCGATTGGATTTTGTCCAGAGATACAATATATGATTTATGAATCCGCATAAAATCTTGAGAAGGCAATTTTTGTTCTATTCCTTTCAGAGTCATGCGGGTAATCACCGGATGCCTCGCCGACGTCACGTATATCTTCACATAATCTTTAAGACCTTCGATATACATAATTTCATCATATCTAATCTTGACGAGGGCATAATTGGCATTCACAAAAAAATGAGTAGCCGTAACTTCTACCGGGGTTTGTTGACGCAATCTAAACAACTCATAAGCACGATTGGCAGCCTTCAAAAAGCGTTCAAAAGCTACTGGTTTGAGCATATAATCGACCACATCCAAATCAAATCCCTCAATGGCATACTCTTCATAAGCCGTGATGAGAATCACCATAGGAGCGGAAGATTGGCCTTGTAGAGATTTCAAAAATTGAATTCCAGTAATGCCTGGCATTTGGATGTCAAGAAAGAGTAAGTCAACAGTCTGTTCTTGTTCATGAAGCAAATCCATGACTTCAAAAGCATCGTGACAACTACCCACTAATTCCAAAAAAGGAACTTGTCGAATATTATCTTCCAACAGTTCGAGCGCTAAGGGTTCATCATCAACGGCAATACAACGTAGTTTTTGCATAGGTTTACTTCAAAATAATTTCTAAATCAGTTATAAATATACTTTTATCCTTTGATATTTTTAGGGTATGTGTATCAGGATAAAGTAATTCCAAACGCCTCTTGACATTGGCCAGCCCAATCCCTGAGCTATTGTCTTTACTACCGCTAAATTCGCTATTATAGCGGTTTTGCACTCTAAACCGTAATTTTTTTGACTCAGTAGAAAGAGCAATTTGGATAGCAGGCTCTTTGATAAGGCCAGTTCCGTGTTTGAAGGCATTTTCTACAAATGGTATCAGCAGCATGGGCTCTAAAGCCATGCCTTGCAGTAGCGCATCAAAATCCATATCGACTTTCACCTTATTGCCAAAACGCATCTGCTGTAGCTCTACGTAGCTTTTGAGGTAGTTGATTTCTTTGTCGAGAGGGATTTTGGCATCATCAGAATCATAGAGCATATATCGAAGCAAATCCGACATCTTCACAATCATAGGCTCTAGCAAATCCGATTTTTTTCGTGCCAAAGCCGCCAAACTATTCATGAGATTGAACATAAAATGCGGGCTAATTTGCGAACGCAAAAACGAAAGTTCAGACTGAAGACGTGCTTTTTCACGCTCATTTTGAAGTCTATGCTCTCGTTGATAATCGCTTAAAAGCTGAAAACATGTACTGATCCCAATCACCGAAATTAATGAATAAAAAGTAGAATACGTAAACCATGTACGAGGAGCAAAGCCCATCAACCAATACCTAAAAAAATAAGTAATGGTAAGTACCAAAATCAGCGTCACTAAGATGATCAAAAGATAAATTCCTAACCCGTGCTTTTTAAAAACTTTGGGAAGTAAAATTTCGGAATTACAGTAAAACAACAATACCGAAAAAAACTGTCCAAAATAAAAGGTCAATTGCCATATCCGGTCACGCTGCTCAGCCGTAAGCCTAGGTTGGCTATCCACGGAAGGCTGCTGCGACTGTATCAGAATGAATGGCAAAAAAATAAAACAGGCCCAAAAGAAAATATGAGTAACGACCACTAGTACTTGTCGCCATCGGATTTTTCGGGTGGAGGTCGGTAACGAAAGAGTTTGATTAACTAGGCTCTGGGATAACATACTTATTCAATTAAGATAAGGAAGGAGATAAAATACCTGCCTAGAGACATTTTCTAGCAAGTATATATTTTTTAAAATCTTTATTCTATTAATTGAAAGTTAGTAAAAGTTTAAATACCTCTTACCTACGAAGCGACGTTTCGCTTAAATTTTTAGACGAAATTAGCTCTCAGTTATCCCAACTCTACCAATTTCCGCTGATGGGGTTGCTTCATTTTTTCAGGAATCACGGCCAATATTTCGGACTTCATAGCCTCAATGGGCCCACGTCGCAAATGGTGCCGTAACGTGACTAGGCTCACTTCTCTTATCGGTTTAGGGCTATGAAACTGTCTCACTTGCTGAAGTTGGGTTTCTGACAAGTCGGTCAGCGATAGTTCAGGCAGGATTGTGACTCCCCCATATGACTCCACCATGCGCTTGAGGGTTTCGATGCTGCCCGATTCATATTCAAAATTACGATTCGCCGGATTTTGCTTTCTAAGTTCACAAATATTGAGGATTTGCCCTCGAAAACAATGTCCTTCTTCTAAAAGCCATAGACGACTCAAGTCAATATCTTCTGAAAGCAAAAACTCTTTTTGATAAGCAGCCTCATCTTCAGAGACATACGCTACAAACTCCTCATAAAAAAGGGGTTCTTCAAAGACCCGTTCATCATGCAGTGGAGTAGCCACAATACCTACGTCAATCAAATCCTTGTTCAATTTGGCCAATAAGTTTTCGGTCGTTAGTTCTTTGATTTTGACCTTAACGTGCGGATATTTTTGGATAAAATTAGCCAAGAAAAGAGGCAGAAGGTAAGGAGCTAAGGTGGGGATAATCCCTACTCGTATTTCACCTGCTACAATTCCCCGATGCTCATCCACAATCTCACGGGTTTTGAGGGCTTCGCGAAGTAAAATTCGTGCTTGACGAATCACGGCCTCTCCGATTTCGGTAGGAACTACGGGCTGCTTGCTACGGTCAAAAAGTTTTACGCCCAATTCGTCCTCTAACTTTTGGATTTGCATACTAAGCGTGGGCTGCGTTACAAAACAATTTTCGGCTGCCGTGGCAAAATGTCGATAAGTATCTAAGGCTACTAAGTACTCAAGTTGTACAAAAGTCATATTCAATTCTCCTTTATTTCGTCAACTCTTGATAAAGTTGATTATTCAAAACAAAGATAGACATATTCTACATTTGGGGCTCTAAATACTCACTTCTCACCCTGTACGACGCGCACTCTTACCAGTATCCGTAACCTCTAGCTGACTGTTGTACACAAGCTTATCTTACAAATATCCCATAACGAAAACAAAATAATCACTAATTTATCTAATAATTATGCTAAATTTAAACCTTATTGTACCTTTACCCGACAAGAAGTTTTGAGGTTTAAGTAATAATCGTTCATAGGATTTGTAGTAATGATAGACAACGACTATCTAATCAAACAACTTTCAAATGGGTGCGAACAATCGTTCAGATTGCTCTACGAACGCTATTTTGCATGCGTTTATAGAACGGCAAATAAGTACCTTCATTCTGAAAATCTTGCGCAAGATGTAGTCCAAGAAGTATTTACGAAAATATGGCTCAATCGTAGCTCGCTCACTGATATACAAAACCTTGAGAGCTATCTGGTAGTGATGACCAAAAATCATACTTTCCGTGAATTGAAAAAAATAGCCTTCGAACAGCACCAACAACAAACTTACTTATCTCAGCTTGACTTAGACACCAACCTCACAGAAATCACCCTTGACTCCCAACAACTCGACGAGTTGCTGTTGGAAGCAGTCGAGCAGCTCCCTCCCCAACAAAAAACGGTCTTTATTTTAGGCAAAATGCAAAACATGAGCCACGAAGACATCGCTCATCACCTCAACCTATCGCAAGGTACCGTTAAAAACCACATGGTGAGAGCTCTTAAATTTGTTAGAAAACATCTAGCTCCTCATTTGGCTTCTTTTGTTCTCCTTTCATTTTTTTCTAGATAAAAAATCTAGCAGCCGCACAAAGCCACAACACCCTCATTTTCTGACATTTACCCGTTCCTCTTTATTACTAAAAGCAGGATAAATAAAATATTTTAAAAAAAAGGCAAATTCGACTGTCCCTTACGTCCTCCAATATGACTCTAAGGAGTATATTAGAATAACACTAACTATTCTCAATAAAAGTACACACCTGCTTCTACCATATTTAACTTATACCATGATGAAAGAAAGATTTATTTATTTATTAGACAAGCATAAAAACAAAACACTCTCTGAGTCCGAGAAAACGGAACTCATGGAGCTACTAGTAAACAATCAATTTGACGAAATTCTCCAACATGACATTGTCCACACCCTCACAAACGAACTATCTCAACCAGTCTTGAATACTCCCAAAGAGTTTGATTCTGAACGAATAATTCACGAAATCCTGACACAGCACCCTAGCGATTTCCCCCAACCGCTCCCTATTCACAAACGCCTATCATATTTTTGGTGGGCAGCCGCAGCGGCTGTTGTTTTGTGCTTAGGAATATACATCCAAATCCAATCGCCTATTAATCAGCCAATTGCCCAACAAACACCCCCGCCAACACCCCAAAAATTCACTTACACTAATAAAGAATTTATCTATTTACCCGACGGAAGTACCGTACTCCTCAATTCTGAAAGCACCCTTACTTACTTCAACAACTTCAAAAATCAACGTGAAATATTTTTGAGTGGCGAGGCATTTTTTGACATCAAAAAAGATTCTTTACATCCATTTATCATACACACAGGAGATATCACGACCAAAGTTTTAGGAACTGCCTTTAATATCAATTCCCACAATGACAAAGTCATCGTAACCGTGACAAGGGGGATGGTCCAGGTCGAAAAGAAAGATAAAATTCTGGGAATATTAAAACCCAATCAACAAATCTCTGTCAATAAAAAATCGACTGATTTTCAGCAGCAAAATATCCAAGCAGAACAATCCCTCACTTGGAAAGCCACCAGCTTACTCATGGATGACATTACCTTTACGGATGCCATTCATCTTTTGGAGAAACGCTTCAAAACATCTATTAAAATCGAGAACCCCGAAATCAATGATTGCCGTATCCGAGCGTCTTTTCTTAACGACGAAAGCCTAGACGAAATCCTGACGCTAATTTGTGGAGCACGCCAAGCCGAATATGAGAGAGACAAAAATCAAATCATCATTACGGGTGGATATCCTTGTAAGTAACTTTTTATCACTAACCCCTAAAAAATTGCTCACCCTTAAAATCAATTACGTGCCTATGTAAGACCCTAGTATCGTTTTTCTACAAAAAAGGCCATCTGAGGTAGGAGTCAGATGACCTGTGTCATTAAGTAGTCCAAACAACTATTAAAAACAAACAAAGTTATGCATTTATTTTTATCCAAATTCAGGATAGAGACAAATACTCTATGCTCTGAAAAAAAACGAAAAACCCTTCGATTTGTCATGCAGGTAAGTTTAATCAATTTAGCACTCCTGTTGTGTACGATGCAAATGCTCCTGGCATTTGATAGTAAAGGACAAAAGCTGACGGATAGAATCATTCAGTTTGAAGCGCAAAAAGCGAGCCTTTCTCAAGTATTGAAAGATATTGAGAAAAAAACGCAACTTTCGTTCGTATTGCCTGTCGAAGAAGTGGAAGCTATCAGAGACATTACCATTTACAAAGGTGTTCATAATGTACAAGAGATATTGACCACTGCTCTCAAAAATACCAGACTTTCGTTTAGGCAAGTCAACGACAAAATGGTACTCATCTACGTAAAGAGTAAAAATCAATCCAAACGTCTAGAAGAGTCAATCACGGTACCGAGTATTGAAGCAGTCAAATACATAGATATTACCATTACGGGAAAAGTAACCGACGATAAAGGAGAAGGGTTGCCCGGCGTGAGTATTGTCCAAAAGGGTACTACCAAAGGAACTGTCACAAACCCCTCTGGCGACTACAGCATTTCGGTGCCAGATGGCAATGCCATCTTGGTATTTTCGTACGTAGGGTACCTAACACAGGAAATAGAAGTAGGCAATCGCACGGTATTAAACATCACCTTCAAAGCCGACGAAAAAGCCCTGCAAGAAGTAGTAGTGGTAGGATACGGAACGGCCAAAAAACGAGACGTGACAGGTGCCGTAGTGAGAGCCAATATTGAGTCTTTTAGCGAATCACCCAATGTCAGTATTTTACAATCACTCCAAGGCGCCGTCCCTGGCCTCAACGTCGGTGCTGTGACTCAAGCAGGTAGCGACCCTTCTATCTCTATCAGAGGACGAAACTCCATTTCTGGCGGCACTTCTCCCCTTATCGTTTTGGACGGAATCATTTACCGAGGCAATTTGGTAGATATCAATCCCAACGATATTGCTTCTATCGATGTACTCAAAGATGCTAGTGCGGCGGCCATTTACGGTTCGCAAGCAAGCAATGGCGTGATTTTGATTACTTCCAAAACTGGCAAAAACCAGAAAAAACCGACCATTGAATATAGTACTTCATATTCGATTCAGCAAGTTTCAAACAAAGCCATGCTGCCTGAAGATGGTGCTGGGTTTATCCGTCGTATTGGCGACCGCTTTCTGAACGAGAGCCGCACTGGCACCGACATGCTTACCATGAATCCCAATTGGGATCCTACCAGCAAATTTTTTGGCCCTGATATTTTGACAGGGTATCAAAATGGAGTAGAGACCAATTGGTGGAATTTGCTGACCAACAAAAACCCCTCTATCAAAAACCATAACGTAAGTATCAGTGGCAAAAGCGACTTGAGCTCGTACTTTTTCTCATTAGGCTATACCAACCAAGACAATATAGTCATCAATGATAGCTACAAACGCTACAATTTTCGTATCAATCTTGACACCAAAGTTACGAATTGGATGAAAGTAGGGATACAATCTTTTATGGGAATTAGCAACTACTCCAATGTATCTCCTTCGGTAGGAAATGTCATTCAGCTTCCTCCCCAAATACCTTACTTAGACGCCAACGGGGGATATATTCTCCAACCTTATCGGGGTATATTAAATCCTTTCTTACAAATGGATCAAGACAACCTCGATAAACGCAACAATTTATTTGGGTTGATTTATGCCGATATCAATATCCCTTTTATCAAAGGGCTTAGTTATCGCCTCAATTATTCACAAAACCTAATTGAGGGTAAAACCTATAATTTCAATTCATACGCCCAAAACTTCACGGGAGAAGCGTCGAAGCTCAATTCGTCCCAACATTTAATGACCCTCGACAATATCGTCTCTTATCAAAATACCTTTGGAGACCATGCGCTGAACGGAACCTTTGTGTATGGTATCGAGAAACGTAATTTTGAGAACACTACCGCTACTGCTATCCAATTTGCCAACAATATCCTGGGTTATAACAAACTAGATGCGGGTCAGGCAGGTTTGCAAACTACTACTTCTAGCGCCTGGAAAGAGTCTAGCCTCTACCAAATGCTAAGGTTGAGCTATACTTACAAAAACAACTATATCCTCACAGCCACTGTTCGGAAAGACGGTTTCTCTGGATTTGGTCCCAACAACAAATTTGGAGTCTTTCCCTCAGCAGCTTTTGCATGGTGGCTAAGCGAAGAACGTTTTATGAAAGACAACATCAGGGTACTTGACGAACTCAAACTTCGGGTATCTTATGGAGTCAATGGAAATAGAACCATAGATCGTTATCAAACCTTAGCCAAAATTGGCTCTTCAGTAGCCAACGGCTATTTGTATGGAGATGGTGCCGCTGCTCAGATTGGCCAAAATATGACTAGCCTTGCCAACAGCGACCTTAAATGGGAATCTACTCGTTCTTTCAACATTGGCGCCGATTTTTCTTTGTTTAAAAATCGCCTCTCAGGAAGTTTTGAATATTACAATTCCAATACTCACGACTTGCTATTTAATATCAATATCCCTTCCCTCAATGGTTTTACTTCTACCCCGACTAATATTGGGAAATTAAAAAACAATGGTCAAGAAATCACCCTCACAGGAGTACCTGTGCAGAAAAAGGATTTTCGGTGGGATGTAACGTTCAATTTTGCCCGCAATCGCAACAAAGTAGTGAGTATTTTGGGGCTTGACAACAACAAAGACGGCAAAGAAGATGATTTAATTTCTTCCAAAATCTTCATCAATCATCCTTACGGAGTGGCTTATGATTTCAATATCATAGGTATGTGGCAACTAGCTGATAGAGAAGCAGGGCTTATTCCGAGTGGGTTTACGTATGGCACTTACAAAGTTGAAGACATCAACGGAGATAAAGCCTATACCGCCGCCGCCGACCGCAAAATCCTAGGCTACACCGACCCTTCGTATCGTTTTAGTTTTCTCAATACTCTCAAGTACAAAGATTGGGAATTCAAGTTCTTCATAAATTCAATTCAAGGTGGGAAAAACTATTATTATGGACAACCCGGCTCTTCTCTTGCCAATCCAGATAATATTTATGGTTCCAATTTGTTTAAGTTTGACTATTGGACTCCCGAAAACCCCAATGCACGTTACCGCCAAATCGGATATTATACCGTGGCTTTGGGCGAGACATTCTCACCTTATGTCCAGCGTAGTTTTGTAAGATTGCAAGACGTAACCCTCTCCTATTCAGTACCTAGAGGATGGCTTCAAAAGGTAAAACTCAATAGAGCTAAGTTATTCTTAAATGGCAAAAACTTAGTAACTCTTAGTGATTGGGATGGCTGGGATCCTGAGACTGGCTCTGGGCTTGACGTATCAGCCTATCCTCTTCTTAGAAGCTACACTGTAGGTCTAAACATTGAATTTTAAAATACTTTACTCATGAAAAAAATAGCTTTTTATATATGCATCTTGCTTCTAGGAAGCACGATTTCTTGTAATGAGAAAACATTTCTCGAAGAAGAGCCATTGGATTTTTATACCCCAGGCAACTCACTAGAAAACCGACCACAATTTGAAGCGGCAATCAATTATCTTCACAATCGATTGAGATTTACGCTCTTTGGGGGTATCAACTTAGATGCCAACTTTGCATTTCGCTATGCTACGGATTTTGCAGTCAATGCTACCGATTATAATCCAGCCGTAAAGCTCAATGATTATAAAAACACCATGGTTCCTACTTTCAACGTTCCGCAGTTTATTTGGGAGGCTCTCTACGTCATCATTTCTAATGCCAACGTCGTCATAGACCGCGCTCCCGCTTCTAGCAAACTATCGGATACAGAAAAGAAGTCCTTTAGAGCACAAGCTTTATTTTTTAGAGCATGGTCTTACAAAATACTAGCTAATCTTTTCGGAGGTGTACCTTTGGTGATAGAAGAAATCAAAGTTCCTCGCCGCGACTACGTCAGAGCCACCCGCGAGGCAGTCTATTCCCAATGCAAAACTGATTTGGAAGAAGCCATTGCCAATCTAGGAAATGTGGATCAAGTAAAAGACGGAGCCGTCAACAAACAAGCTGCTCAACACCTTTTGACTGAAATTTATATTTCTTTAAAACAGTACAATGAGGCCATCAATACCGCCACCCAAGTAATCAATTATTCAGGCGTAAAACTCATGACTGATCGCTTTGGCCGCCATGTCAATCGCCCGGGAGACGTGTATCGTGATCTTTTTGAAGCCAACAACTTCAATCGTAGTAGTGGAAACCGAGAAGGACTGTATGTCATACAGTCTGATTACCTAAATCCAGCATCTACCCAAAGAGACGTGATTCAATGGGCATTGATTCCTAATATGGGAAGCCTCACTATCCGCTCCAAAGTAAATGGAGTCGAACAAAGCGTATCTGCTATCAAAGCATTCAACGACAAGCTAGCAGGCCGAGGAGTAGGCTGGATGCGCCCCACCTCTCACTTTTTGTATACTATTTGGCAAAACAGTAAAAACGATATTCGTAATTCTGAATACAATATCATCAGAGATTTTCAAATCGATGGTGTCGCACCTACCTCTCCAGATTATGGAAAGTGGTATGTCAAAGACGGATACAAAGCCAAGGTGGTTAATTTTGGAGACACTATCCGTAACTGGTTTCCAATTTTGAAAAAAGCAACTATGTCGGAAGGGGATTTTCCTGACCAAGTCGTCAGCAAAGATGCTTCGGGCAATCCTCTCGTTTCTCCTTTTGGTGGCAAACTCTTGCTCAATGCTAGTCAAGATATGTTTAGAGATCAATACCTGATGCGTTTGGCCGAAACTTACCTCTTAAGAGCCGAAGCCAATATTTTAAAAGGTGATAATGCAGCAGCAGCAACGGATATCAATGTGATTAGAGCAAGAGCCAAGACTTCTCTTATTTCGGCAAGCGAGGCTACCCTTGATTTTTTACTTGACGAACGTCTGCGAGAATTGTACGGTGAAGAACTACGCATGGTGACACTCACTCGTATGGGCAAGCTTTTTGAACGTACTAAAAAATACAATGAAAAATCAGGCCTGTCCATTGAGGAATACCATAACCTCTGGCCGATTCCGTATTCGGAAATAGAACGGAATGTAAATGGTAAAATCGAACAAAACCCTGGCTATAACTAACACCATTTTGCCCCTGAGGAACAATGTTTTCTCAGGGGATTTTCCTATTCCTCATCCTTTTTTTTATCATGAAGCAAGTTTTATTTCTACTTATATTTTGCATAGGCACGCCTCTATTTGCCCAACAAAACAGCGCCATTTTTATCTCCTCCCAAGACGATAAGCTCTGGTACGACAAACCCGCCGAAGTTTGGACGGAAGCTTTACCTTTAGGCAATAGTTATATGGGCGCGATGGTATTTGGGGGAACCACTCAGGAGCATCTCCAACTCAACGAATCAACGCTCTACTCAGGAGACCCTAAAGGTACTTTTAAAAGCATCAACGTCCGCAAATACTTCCGAACGGTAGATTCACTGCTGAAAAAAGGGCTTTATCTCGAAGCTCAAAATTTGATTCATAAAGAATGGCTTGGCCGCAATCACCAGAGCTACCAACCTATGGGAGACTTATGGATAGATTTTGACCATAAAGCCCCCGCAACTGCCTACAAACGCTCGCTTGATTTGGCCACAGCTACTACCTTCGTGGAGTACCAATACAAGGGGACGCGCTTTACGCGTGAATATTTCATGAGCTATCCTGACCATGCTCTTGTGATGAAATTGAACGCGCAAGGCTCCGAAAAAATAAATGGGAAAGTGTATTTTTCGACGCCTCACACTCCTACTACTACCTTCAAAACAGCCTCTCAACAGTTGATTATGAATGGTAAAGTACCTGGATTTGTGGTTAGGCGTACTTTACCTCAAATCCAAAAAGAAGGCGACCAATATAAATATCCCGAAATCTTTGATAAAGATAACGCCCCCTATCCCAATGCCGACCGCATCTTGTACGGAGCAGACGCCAATGGCTTAGGAATGAGCTTTGATACCCGATTAAAAATTCTTAAATGTGACGGAAAAATCACCTTTGAAAAAGAGCATATCCAAATTTCAAATGCTACTGAAGTGGTGATAGTATTGAGTGCAGCCTCTAGTTATAATGGCTTCGACAAAAGCCCCGCTACTGAAGGTCTCGATGCTTCCAAATTAGCAAATGGCTATTTAGGTAAAGCTACTACCAAAAGCTTTGCAATCTTAAAACAAACACACCTTGCTGACTATCAGCGACTATTTAACCGAGTTAAAATTCAACTTGCAAAACCTACAGCACAGTCAGCACTTACTACCGACCAACGCATCATGCTCTTTAAAAATGGCCAAGACCCTTCTTTGGCTGCTTTGCATTTTCAGTTTGGAAGGTATCTAATGATAGCCGGCTCTCGTCCGGGGGGGCAGCCACTCAACTTGCAAGGTATCTGGAACGACCAAATCATTCCACCTTGGAATGGTGCCTATACAACCAATATCAACGCCCAGATGAATTATTGGCCTGCCGAGCTTACCAATCTTTCCGAATGCCAGGAGCCTTTTTTTAGAGCTATCAAAGAACTCTCTATCAACGGCAGCAAAACCGCCCAAACCATGTATGGCAATGAAGGATGGGTAGGGCATCACAATATGGATATTTGGCGTCATGCTGAGCCAATTGACATTTGCAATTGTTCATTTTGGCCAATGGCCGCAGGTTGGTTTGTGAGTCATTTGTGGGAACATTATCTTTTTACGGGCAATGTTCAGTTTTTACGCAACGAAACTTTCCCCCTCTTGAAAGGGGCTGTCCTTTTTTACAAAGATTGGCTAGTACCCAATGCCCAAGGGTATTTGGTAACTCCAATGGGGCATTCACCCGAGCACAACTTCAAATACGACGGCGACAAAATTGCGACCTTTAGTCAAGGCCCTACAATGGATATGGCTATCATACGAGAGTCGTTTGAGCGCTATCTCGAAGCCACTAAAATCCTAAATATTCAAGACCCTCTCGCCCTCGAAATAGCCGACAAACTAAAACGCCTCCTTCCTTATCAAATCGGCAAATACGGCCATCTACAAGAGTGGTCGGTAGATTTTGAAGATAGCGAAAAAGAACACCGGCATATCTCGCACCTTTATGCTTTTCACCCGAGCAATCAAATCAATCCTATCGCTACGCCCGAACTAGCCGCTGCGGTAAGTCGTACTATGGAGCGGCGCGGCGATAAGGCCACCGGCTGGTCGATGGGCTGGAAACTCAATGTACAAGCACGGCTTTATAATGGAGACAAAGCCTATACCCTTCTGTCTAATCTATTGACCCTTATCAAAGAAAATGACCGTCAAAATTTCAATGGCAGCACCTATCCCAACCTTTTTGATTCGTGTCCTCCTTTCCAAATTGACGGAAACTTCGGTGCCACCGCTGGCATTGCCGAAATGCTCGTACAAAGCCATGCAGGCGAAATATATTTACTGCCAGCATTACCGAAAGTATGGCACACAGGCAAAATAACGGGGCTGAAAGCACGAGGAGGATTTATCATAGATTTGGAATGGGAAAAGGGAATGCTCAAAACGGCCAAAATCACTTCTACTCTAGGAGGTAATTGTCGAATCCGAACTTCAAGCAAAGCGATAGTCCCAGTTCCCGCAAAGGTTGTAGACAAGACTTCCAATCCAAATTCCCTTTTCAACTTTATCAATCCCGGAAAACCGCTCATTGTCAATGCGTCGTCACAAGCACCCGTACTTGCAGTAGAGGGCATCGTGCAAGAATTCAAAACCGAAACAGGAAAAAGCTACACCATACATTTATAACGAATTAGGCGAGGTTTCATGAAGCCTCGCCTAATTCGTTATTTCTATTTTAGAGTAAAATCTCAGATAAATACGATATCAGTGATAAGTTCATAGCCAAACTCCCGATTAAGTGAATCGATAAGTTTGCGTTTAGCAATGACAAGTTCGTTGGCCAAAGGAGCCGAAGTAAGACGCAAAAAGAGGACTTTGTCTTTTACATATATTTCGCTGGTACGGGTCGATATTTCTTTTCCCACCAATTTTTCCCAATATACCTTCACCGCCGATTCGTCAAATTGCGAACGGAGACGATAACTTTCAAGCATTTTATTGATAGCTTCTCCTACGGTGGTTACACCAGGACGGCGAGCAGCATTTTCTTTTTTGAATCTATAAATCATAAGTAAATGGGCAAAGCATTGACCCTACAAATTTACGAATATCCCCCTAAGCGTAGACTAGCCGATAGACTTTTTTAGAAATAATTTTGGATTAAGCTCATTGCGCCGTAATATTGCATTATCAAGTCAGTTGCTTCTCATTCGCACAGCGATTGATTTATAAAGAAGAGGGGAGAGAATAGGCTCCGCGAACCTCTGGCAACCTGTTTTATCATACACAAAATAAGGTGCTAATTCCTACCTAGCTATAAATGACTAGGGAATATGAATCCAAACACTCATGTTAAGATTTTTTTAAGTTGGCATTCTCTATTTTCAAATACCCCTATACTTTCTCCTTGGAGTTAGGCGGCGAATTGGCAGGCTTTCAATTGGCCTATACGACGCACGGCACTCGCAATGCCGATAGCAGCAATGTACTCTGGATTTGTCATGCTCTCACGGGCAGCTCCGACCCCGTCGATTGGTGGGATGGTCTGGTGGGACCTGGACTTCATTATGATCCTAAAGATTGGTTTATCATCTGTGCCAATGTCATCGGGTCACATTATGGCTCTACCAATGCCTTGAGTATCAACCCTCAAACCGGCACTCCTTATTTTCAGACTTTTCCTGAGATTTCGATACGTGACAACATCGCCGCCTTCGAACTACTTCGGGAAGAATTGGAAATCACTCAAATTCATACGCTTGTGGGTGGGTCGTTGGGCGGACAACAAGCCCTCGAATGGGCAATTATCAAACCCGACTTAATCAAAAATCTTGTACTGATTGCCACCAATGCGCTGCACTCACCTTGGGGCATCGCTTTCAACGAATCCCAAAGGATGGCTATCAAAGCCGACCCTACTTGGAAAGAAGCACGCCCAGATGCGGGCATAGAAGGTATGAAAGTCGCCCGTTCTATTGCGTTGCTTTCCTATCGCAACTACGATACCTACGATTTTACCCAAGCCAGAGATAGCAACGAACAAACTGAGAATTTTCGGGCTGCTACCTACCAACAATACCAAGGTGATAAGCTTGCCAATCGTTTCAATGCTTTTTCGTATTGGAGCCTGTCGAGGATGATGGATTTGCACAATGTAGGTCGCAACCGCCCTAGCGTAGTACATGCTTTATCCCAAATCAAAGCCCATACGCTTGTTATTGGGATTAGCTCAGATATTTTATTCCAACCTAGCGAACAAAAGTTTTTGGCCAAACACATCCCTGATGCCGAATATCAAGAGATTGATTCGCTTTACGGACATGATGGTTTTTTGATTGAATACAAGCAATTGAAGCAAATTCTAACCTCGTGGGAAACAAAACAAAATGTTCAAGTAGCTAAATAAAAAAGAGGCGTAAAGTATCACACTTTTTTCTGAAACTTAGCAGTCGATATGGTCCGAAAAATCTTGTTAGGTATTCTATTAATGCTGATTGCTGTTGGTATTTTTTACCGCGACTTGGTCAGTTATGGATATATGCAAGCCAAAGGACAAATTCAGATTTTGTGGAATACAAAACCTGTCACGGAAGTACTCCAAGACCCTACCCTACCCGACTCTCTCAAACAACGTCTCCAACTCATCGGCGAAATCAAAAAATTTGCCATAGACTCTCTAGGGCTAGATTCTTCAGAAAGTTATACCACATTTTATGACCAAAAAGGCAAGCCTATTTTGTGGGTACTTACCGCTTGTGAAAGATTTCAAATGAAACCCAAAGAATGGCGTTTCCCTGTCATCGGAACCTTTGCCTACAAAGGTTTTTTTGATAATGCTCGCGCCCAAGCCGAAGAAAAAGCATTTATCGACCAAGGATTTGACACCCAAATAAATGAAGTATCGGCATGGAGTACGCTGGGTTTTTTCAAAGATCCTATTTTATCTTCTATGCTGTATCGTGGAGAAGGGAGCTTAGCCAATCTTATCATCCACGAAATGACCCACGGTACGCTATTTGTGAAAGATAACCTCGAACTCAACGAGAATTTGGCAAGTTTTGTAGGAGATTATGGTGCTATACGATTTCTAACAGCGAAGTACGGCAAAGACTCTCCGCAACTTGAAAAGTATGAATTCAGGAAACAATATAACGACGCACTAAGCCAGCATATCGTAAGAGGAGCCCATCAACTTGATAGTCTATACCAAAACTTTCCTCCTTCCTTGACCACGGCCCAAAAAGATACCCTCAAAATGGCTTCTATCAAGCACATAGTCATCAGTTCGGATACTTTGTTGGGAGGAGTAATTGGCAAAAAATACCCGTGGCGTAGCAAGAAACTTCCCAACAATGCGTTTTTCATAGGATATTTAACGTATCATTCCCAACAAAATCAGTTTCAAAAAGAATTTCAAACGCAGTTTAAAGGAGACTTTCGAAAATATCTTTCTCATTTAAAAGCAAAGTATCCTACCTCATTTTGAGGGAGTTATTTGAACTTCTGACCGTTTTTTCTTGTATTTTTAAAAGTAAAAACAGAACTTTCGCCAAGTTAAAAGCATCAGAATATTGAATACAAATCGTATATATTACGAAATCACTGCCTTGACAACAAATAAAAAGTAAGTATGCTACGACGTTTTGCCATCGTCTTCATAGTATTGTTATTGTCAGCCTTTCACACCAAAGACTCTTACCGGCGTGTTCCACAGACGAGCTTTGGTATAGGAGAGCATTTTGAGTATCGTGTTCATTACGGTATTTTCAATGCGGCTGATGCAGTAGTGGATGTAAGTCCACAAATACAGTACGTGAATGGGCGTCCGTGTTATAAAATCAATATTGTTGGTACCACTTTAGGGGCATTTAGTTGGTTTGCCAAAGTGAGAGACGAATGGCAATCATGGATGGATACCTCGGCGATTGTATCCCAAAAGTTTTATCGGAATATACGAGAAAACAACTACCGAAAAGTAGAAACGACGATTTTTAATCATGCCACCGACGACGCCACCGTCACTGACGAAAATGGCACCAAGAAGTTTGATGTTCCAGATCATATTCAAGATGCTATCAGTGGGTATTTTTATCTCCGTACCGTAGATTTTAATAAATTACAGCCCAATGATGTAATTGATGTGCCTACTTTTTTTGAGAATGAAGTTTATAAACTGAAAGTCAAATACCGAGGAAAAGACAATGTAAAAACGAAGTTTGGCAAAATAAAAGCGATTAAACTAACGCCCATTATGCCCAACAATCAGCTTTTCAAGGGCGAAAACTCAATCCGTATTTGGGTCTCCGACGACGCCAACAAAGTCCCCATTAAGGTGGAGGTTGACCTCTGGGTGGGTGCTTTGGTGATGGAAGTGAAGTCTTTCAGAGGAGTCCGCAACACCTTCGATTGGTACTGATTCTTGTAAAGAAACAGCCCACCAAAATTGCGAATCTTCATCCTTAGCAGCCCATTCTCTAAATGATTCGTTAAATGTTTTGAGGTTGAGACACATGGTTCTAATGCGATGATAGTTGACCCTAAATGACTTGCTATTATAAAACAAATCATTTGCACAAAACATTCAGAACAAATAGTTCTTAAAAAGGTGGCTCTTCAGAAGGATTAGGCGGCGGGAAATTCATACCTCCTAAGTCGTTAGCTTTACTTTTGAATGTGCCTCCTACGGGCGGAGAAGTGTCAAAAGAAGAAGAGGGAGGCATTTTGGCATCATTTCCAAAGGTAGCTGCGTTTGCGCCACTAGGTGTAGTAGAAGGGTTTGGAGAATAATACCCGTCCAAATCCGCAAATTTGGTATATTTTCCAATAAACCTCAATTGAATCGTATCTAGCGAGCCGCTTCGGTTTTTAGCAATAATCACTTCGCCCACGCCCTGCACTGAATTCCCAGCATCATCTTGTGTAAAGCCATAGTATTCAGGGCGATACAAAAACGCCACCATATCAGCATCTTGCTCAATGGAGCCCGACTCCCTCAAATCTGAAAGTTGAGGACGCTTGTCACCACCACGAGTTTCTACCGCACGACTTAGCTGAGAAAGGGCAATAACGGGTACATTCAGTTCTTTTGCGAGATTTTTGAGGGCTCTCGAAATCGAGGCAATTTCTTGCTCGCGGTTTCCTCCACCTTTACCACCGTCACCTTGCATCAGCTGCAAGTAATCAATCACAATCATCTGAATGTCGTGTTGTTGTTTTAGACGACGGCACTTAGCTCTCAGCTCCAAAATTGATAAAGCTGGCGTATCATCAATATAAATAGGTGCTCGCATCAAGCGGTCGATCCGCTGATGAAGCTGCGTCCATTCATGAGGGGCAAGGTTTCCTTTTTTAAGCTTCTCACTATCCAATTCGGCTTCCGCCGAAATCATCCTATTTACGAGCTGCACCGCCGACATCTCTAGCGAAAATATTGCCACCGGCATACCAAAATCAACGGCAGCATTGCGCAAAGAAGAAACGACAAAGGCCGTTTTTCCCATTGCAGGCCGAGCCGCCAAAATGATAAGTTCGGTAGGTTGCCATCCTGAAGTAAGGCGGTCGAGTTGGGTAAATCCAGAAGGTACTCCTGTTAAGCCATCTTTTTGTTCACGCCGGCGCTCCAATTCTCTCAAAGCTTCCGTCATGATAGCGCTCATATCCGCATAGTTTTTACGGATATTAGATTCAGAAATTTTAAAGAGGGACTGTTCTACCGTATCTAAAAGTGTAAAGACATCAGTAGTATCTTCAAAAGCATCTTGCAAGATTTTGGAAGCTACCGAAATCATTTCACGCTTCATGGCCGACTGCGCCACTACGCGTGCGTGATATTCGATGTTAGCTGCCGAGTTGATTTTAGTGGTCAGGGTAGTGACGTACTGCGCTCCACCTACCATTTCTAGCTCACCCAACTGCCGTAGCTGATTGGTGACGGTCAGCAAGTCTATGGGTTCTGAATTGGTAAAAAGCGTAATGATAGCATTATATATTCGCTGATGCGATTCTTTATAAAAACTCTCAGCCTTCAAAATATCGATAACTGAGTTGAGTGCATCTTTTTCAATCATCAATGCCCCCAAAACTGCCTCTTCCAAATCAATCGCTTGAGGGGGGAGTTTTCCCATAGAAGCTCCTCCATTTTCTAGCCAACGATTGCTAGAATTGGGGCGAGCCGAACCTCCAGGAAGATTCTTTCTTAAAAAATTATGGGATTTGTCGTTTTCCATGTGTTAAAATCAACCACAATGATACGCCTATTTTTAGGATTCTGAAAGTGTCTTATACAACAAAAATCAACCACGGCAGATAACTACCTGATAACAAATATACTACATACTAAGCGTTTTTTCCTGACTTCCGGTCATTAATGTTTCGAGCTGCGTCTGTACTATTTGATAGTCAAGTTCAGCACAAGTTTTATTTATCTCTGAAATAATAATAGCATTCTTTCCATTCTGATACGTTCCAGAATAGGGCATATAATGGTCAAAATTGTTGAGCTTACCAAAAAGCAATATTCCAAACGTCCCTACCGCATTCGCTAAATGTGCCGGCCCACTATCAATCCCAATAAAATAAGCAGCATGCTTAATAATTTCGGCGGTTTGTAGAATCGTAAACTTCCCACATAAATCTAGGTACTTAGGGTTTTCGATGATGTTTATGGCCTTAAGACCTATTTGGGCTACATAGTATCCTTTTTCGTCAATCAACCAATCTACCAGTTTTTGCCAGTTCTCCACCGACCAGTCTTTGGCGGGATAGTTAGAGCTACAATGAATCACTACTAGGTTGGGAGGGAGTCTCAGGGATTTTATTTTTGCTTCATCAGCCTTCGAAATTAGGAGCTGAGGAGCATCATCTCGGATTGGCAAATCAGCACACAACTGAAAAATAGTGAGCAAATTACCCTTTTCAAAGTAATTAAAAACCGTGATATCTTTTTGAGCCGCAACTTCATTTTTGTGCACTTGCCCACTGACCAAATCGAAGTTACTTTGCCAAAATTCGAGGTTATAAATCTTATCAAAAACCCCCGACTTACATACCAGCAATCTCCTTAAAACAGAAGGCTGCGCCCAAGCCTCATCCACTGCGGGGTGGTGCGTTACAAGTTCTTTAAATACGGGTTTTACCATCCACACTACATAGTCGTTGGGATGAATCTCTCTTATTTGTCTAGCAAGCGGCTCAGCCGCTACAATATCACCAAAATGTTCGGTGCGGATGATGGCTATCAGCTTACGTTTTCCAAAAAATGAGATTTTAAGTAATAAAAAACGGATTATCTCCCCCACCGCCCCTAAACATTCTTTGGCTATGTATGAATATTTCCGATAACGATGTTTCCAAAGTGCAATGGTCGCAGCAATACTCATCTTAAAACGGGTAAATCTAAGTTTTGGTAAGTTTGTTAGAATGAATCGACAAAAAAGAAAAATGAATTTCCCTCATTTATCTTATTTCGACACTTTCAATCTTACAAAATTAGGTTAAAAACCTTTTTTGGGCATGCTAATCTCTCTTTATTATTGTTGTTACTTTTTTAAAGGTATGATTTCCTATCTCAAATTATTCTAACCTCAGGCTAATACGGTATGGACGAAAGTGCCTATTTTTGAGTTTTTCTAAGGTTTTTAACCAAGCAATCATAACCATGACAAATAAACTTTTTCTTCAAGCAGGCGCTATTTTAGGATTATTAGGAGTCGCTCTTGGTGCTTTTGGTGCTCATGCGCTCAAGCCTTCACTCGAAGCTTCAGGACGATTTGACACTTTCGAAACCGCCGTCAAGTATCAATTTTATCACGCCTTAGCTTTGATTCTGATTAGCATTTTACTGCAAAATGCTTCTGTGTCCGCAGCCAAGTGGTACAATTGGGCCGGCTATGCCACGCTCGGAGGTGTTATTATTTTTTCGGGTGCTTTATATACCATTTGTTTTACGGGTATCAAAGCGTTTGGAGCAGTGGCTCCTATCGGAGGTACATTGATGATTGTAGGCTGGCTATTGCTTTTCTTGGGGGCTACGAAATCATAAATTTAGCTGTGCATAAAAAAAAGGGTAGCGAGAGAATCTCACTACCCTTTTTTATTTTTCTTTCTGAAAGACTATCCCCCCAACACAGTCATATACTGCTGTAGAAGTGTTTCGTATTTTTTCGCCATTGCTTCTTGCTTACCTTCCCTACACGCATTGGCGATAGTTTGCAAGATATAAAGCTGAATGTTAGTATCATTATTTACATGATGCTGAACATTGTATTTCAACATTTCTTCGGCACGTGCGCCCATCACCGTCGCAATCTCAATCGCTTTTTTGTTTTCTCCCAAAATGAAAAGATAATTGACATAGTTTGCCGATATCTGGTCATAAGGGATAGTCTTATCAGGCATTTTTGCCAATATAAAATTCAAGGCTTCTTTGGCTTTGTCATTTTTACCTTCCCGAATGAGCTGATCCACCAGTCTCATAAAAGCAATACGAGCCGAAAACGCAGGCGAGCCTTTGTAAGTACCATCGTAGTATGTATTTGGATTATCCAACTCGCGCCAGAAGGTTTTCTTCATGAGGTTGTTAGCCATTACATCCGTATTGACATAGCCATCTGTAGCACCTGGTACACGTACAGGAAGCAATCGATACGCATAACCTTCGAGCTGCATAAACTCTTTCAGGTTCAAGTAATTGTCGTTGGTAAGGGTTCCTGAGAAGTAAATCGGGCGTTTCCAGTCATTAGTTGCAATCATATCAAGCATGATTAAATCTGACTTATAAAGGTCACGCTTACCCATGGTCCACTGCATAGTATCTTTTACAAACGAAGCTAGCTCAGGTTTAAGAATTTTCATTTTCTTCACTTCATCTGAGTTAATCCCCAATACTAGCACCGAAGAAGGCAAAATACTGGTCATTTCGCCGCTGGTAAGTGGGACTTGAATCGCGGCATTGTTTTGTTTTACCAATGCAATATACTCTTTAAGATTAATACCATTTTTTACAGCAGGCATTTCATAAAAAGGTACAATGTCATTTTTGCCAGCGGCAAAATTTGCATAATCCAACGAAATTGGCAGTGGATCAGACTCATATGTTTTACGTTTCATCTGGCCAATGTACCAATCCGTTCCTAATAAACTTAAGTTACATACTCGTACATCTGTACGGAAGCCTTCTACCTCCTGCACATACCATAAAGGGAAGGTGTCGTTATCTCCACCCGTAAACAAAATGGCGTTTGGAGCACAAGAATTTAAGAGGTTTTTGGCAAAATCAACCGAGTGATATCGATTACTTCTATCGTGATTGTCCCACCCTTTGGCTCCCATCAGGATAGGCGCCGCCAAACCAAGTACTGTAGCCAAACCTGCACGCGTACTAGCCGAAGGAAGGACCTTTGATAAGAAATCATAGATAAATACTACTCCTAATCCAATCCAGAAAGCAAAGATGTAAAACGAACCTACATAAATATAATCTCGCTCACGAGGCTCTACAGGAGGGGAGTTGAGGTAAACTACCAGCGCTATACCCATCATCATAAACAGTAACCCCGTAACGAGTAAATCATTTTTACGACGGAAAGCTTGACCAAGTATACCCAAAAGACCCAATAAAAATGGAATCATATAATAATTGTCACGTCCGGGATTGTTGGCCATTGGGGCAGGCAACCCAGCAGAAGTCTCCCAAGGGCGCAAACCGCCTGCACCTTCTTCATCACTTTCACGGCCCACAAAATTCCACAAGAAATAGCGCCAATACATATGGCCTAATTGATGAGAAAAGAAAAACGAAAGGTTATCGCCCATAGAGGGTTTTTGTCCTTCTGCTAAACCTAGTTTTTCACGGTACAACTGAGGGTGATTCATCTGATTGCTGTGCACCCGTGGAAATAGCATTTGTTGGTTTTTCTCGTAGACATACTCAGGGCGATAATCTGCAATCACATAACGCCCATTGGCTTTGCGATACATCGGCTCTCCTTTTTCTGAACTTACAGGACGTGCCGTAAACACAGGCCCAAACAACAACGGACGACTACCATATTGCTCCCGTTTGAGGTAAGACACATAGCTAATGACATCACTAGGGTCATTTTCGTTGATAGGAGGATTGAAGTTTGAACGCACCAATACTAAGAAATAAGAAGAATAACCTATCACTACAAAAGCAAAAGCCAAAAGTGCCGTGTTCCACAGTACTTTTTCTTTTTTAGCAGTATATATGATTCCCCATACTAGCGCCCCAATAAATAAAACTAGGAAAAATAAAATACCCATCGAATAGGGCGCACCTAAAGTATTTACAAAAAAGATTTCAAACTTACCAGCCATGGAAGGGAGCCATACAATTACCCCCGAATTGATAATTACTAATACTACCAATCCTCCCAAGAAAGCAGCAACCCCGCCCCAAAGTGTAGGTTGTTTGTATTTTTTGAAATAATAAACCAGTGCCAAAGCAGGTATCGTCACAAGATTGAGCAAGTGAACACCTATCGAAAGCCCTACCAAATAGAAAGTAAAAATAAGCCAACGATTGGCGGCTGCTTCGTCTTCGATGCGCTCCCATTTGAATACCGCCCAAATCACAATGGCAGTAAAAAACGACGAAAGTCCATATACTTCTGCTTCAACTGCCGAAAACCAAAAAGAATCAGAGAAAGTATATGCCAAAGCACCTACCATACCAGCACCTAATACCGCAAAAGTCTCTCCTTGCGTAAGTTCATCGTCTTTTTTACCAATGACTTTGCGGGCTAAAAGGGAGATTGTCCAGAATAGAAACAAGATAGTAAAAGCACTTGATACTACCGAAACCATATTAATCCAATAGGCCACTTTGGTCACATCTCCAAAGGAGAGCAACGAAAACATCCGACCTATCAAAAGAAATAAAGGAGCACCAGGTGGGTGGGGCACTTGTAGTTTGTAAGCGCAGGCGATAAATTCGCCACAGTCCCAAAAACTAGCGGTACGCTCCACAGTAAGCACATAAGTTACCAGCGCTACTGCAAATACGAGCCAGCCGGTGATGTTGTTAATTCGATTGAATTTTGACATTTTAGAGATGATATATTTTCGATTTTGGGTTGGTGTTGTTCCTAAATTGTGAAATATAAAATTGCAAACGACAGAAGTGAAAATGCCCCAATGCTGTCACTAAAACATTGGCTACAATCTATATTCAACAATCCAACGTAACCAAAGGCGTGCCAAAAATAGCAAATTCGACCTAAAGGGTAAGGAAGAAAGCTCTTAAAAGTTGTTAAAACAGATTTTAATTTCGAAGAACTGTCAGCAATTCGCTTATCATCATGGCAGTAGCACCCCATACTTTGTGACCTTGAATATCATAAAAAGGAGCATCGACCGTCACTCCACGGACTTCCAGCTGCGTCGCTCCAATGATACTTTCATCCTTCAACTCCTCTAGCGACACCTCAACTATCGCCTCTACTTCTCGCGGGTCTGGATAAAAATCAGGTTTGTAGGCTAATTTGCCTATGACTGGTAAAACAAAAAAATTGCTAGGAGGAATAAAAAGCTCCGTTAAAGTTCCCAATACTTTAACATCCGCCGCTTTGATACCTATTTCTTCTTGAGCTTCACGAAGCGCCGTACGAATAAGATTTTCGTCGGTTTTCTCATAACGCCCTCCCGGAAATGCCATCTGTCCAGCATGAACACCGTCGTATTTAGGACGTAATATGAGGGGAAGGTATATTTCTTGCCGGAAAGGATAAAACAAAATCAAAACTGCTGAGCGGCGTGTTTTTTCATTTGGTTGCATTTTTAAGCGCAACCTCGACGCTGAAGCCATTTTAAGATGGGCGTCTAGCCCGGGAAGTGGCTTCTGGAGTTGGACTTGGACAATATCAATAAATTCGCTAAAAAGCATCCGTCTGGTATATGAACTAATTGTTAAGGGTCTTTGAAGCTAAAGTAGCTGTTAGTTTCTAAACTAACCATTTTTTTTACAACAATTTATCTAACGTTTGCTATTATCATACAGCTAAACAACTCAAATTTTGAGTTATTTAGCTGTAGCCTATAGGCTTTAGACGCACTAAACTTAGTTTGTAAAAAAGATCTATTTATCACAAAGTCCTTAACTCATGGTCTCAACTCTACCCATATTTCCGCACACAGCAATGAGGGGCGTCTATATGCCTAACTTTGATATTGCTTCAAAAGCTGCTCCACTACAAAAGTACCATCCAAAGCCGCCGACATAATCCCCCCTGCATATCCCGCTCCTTCACCACACGGATACAATCGTCTGACGGTCAAATGCTCCGCAGTATTCTTATCGCGAGGAATACGGACTGGAGAAGACGTACGACTCTCCACTCCAATCAACTGTGCCTCGTTTGAAACATACCCGTGCATCTTTTTGCCAAAGTCCTGTAAGCCTTGACGAAGAGGTTCGGCTATGTGGTCAGGCAAGTATTCCCGCAAATCCATTGATTGAAGCCCTGGTTGATAAGACGTTTCCAATAATTCAGGTGAGTTTTTCTTTTTTACAAAATCCAGTACTCGTTGGGCGGGTGCTGTTTGACGCCCTCTTACCAACATACTTGCGCGCTGCTCAATTTTTTTCTGAAGTTCTAAGCCTGCTAAAGCTCCAAATTTCGCAAATGGCTTCGTATCAATGGCCTCAATACTAACCACCATACCAGAATTGGCAAAGCGAGAATCGCGCCTTGAAGGCGACATACCATTGACAACCAACTCTCCAGGGGCGGTTGCGGCAGGTACAATAAAACCTCCCGGACACATACAAAACGAAAACACCCCTCTTTGTACATTTTGATGATAGGTCTGGGTAACCAAGCTATAAGATGCGGCGGGCAAATAAGCACCTCTATCACTACAATGGTACTGAAGTGAATCTATCAGCTGTTGTTGGTGCTCAATCCTTACCCCTATGGCAAAAGGTTTGTTTTCAATCAAAACTCCTCTCAACTGACACAATTCAAAGATATCACGTGCCGAATGCCCCGTTGCCAAAATTACCCCTATCCCTATAAACTCACGTCCGTCGGAAGTCACCACTCCTCTTATTTCTTTTTCGAAAGGTGGTTCCAATATTTTTTGGTTACTAAAAATAAAATCCTGAACTCTGGTTTCAAAATGTATTTCTCCCCCTGCATTCAATATGCTCGCCCGCATATCTGCAATGAGCGGAGGAAGTCTGTTGGTACCGATATGGGGATGAGCATCATACAAAATTTGCTCAGTAGCACCGTGGGCTACCATAATTTCAAGAATACGTCTTACATCTCCTCTTTTGCTAGAGCGTGTATAAAGCTTCCCGTCCGAATAAGTACCTGCGCCTCCTTCTCCAAAACAATAATTTGAATCAGGGTCTACGAGATGGTCTTTGTTGATAGCCGCCAAGTCACGACGGCGTTTACGCACATCTTTACCACGTTCTAAAACAAGGGGCTTGTAGCCCAACTCCACCGCACGTAGAGCCGCAAACAAACCCGCAGGGCCAGCCCCTACTATAACGACTGCCGGTTTTTGCGAAACATTAGGATAATCTTTTTGATAAGAAATCACAGGAGTAGGCGGCTCTCCCACAAAAATCTCCGCCTGAAGGCTCACTTTTACCTGTTTAGAACGAGCGTCTATCGACTGTTTTATTTTCCGAACCACCAGTTCGTGGTCATCAGTGATACGGAGGTGCTGGATTATGTAATGCCGCAAAGCGACATCATCTAGTGCCGTTTGGGGCGGCAGAGTAAGTTGGAGTATTTGGTGCATCAGAAAGGGATTTAGCCTTTAATAGCGCAAAAATACGTCAAAATAGAAGTCAAATAGCCGCTTTAGAAGAAAAATAAAGCACTATTTCAAATACCTCGCCAATTCACTGTTATTTTTTACGTAAAAAGAAGGATTTTTACCCATAAACTCCGTAAACTCTTTGATGAAGTGAGATTGATCATAGTAGCCACTTTGATAAATCAAATCTTGCCAATCTTTAATCTGCCATCCTTGTTGCGCCAATACGTTGCACAAGAAGCCGACACGACGAATACGAGCATAATATTTAGGGCTTACTCCTACTTTTTGCAAGAATTTACGCTCAAGTTGTCTCCTACTCATACACACTTCATCTATCAGTTCATTAATGTTGAAGATTCCTTTTTCATCCACAATCAAATTTGCTGCATAATCTATAGCATCAGGAGTAGGGATTTTACGAAGAAACTGAAAATTTAAAAATTGTTCGAGCAATACTATACGTTCGTCGCAGGAAGCCGCTTCTTCTATTTTATCATACAATTCATCAATATTCTTCCCCAACACGTCCCGTAGATTGATACGCTCATCCGAAAATTCGTACATAGGCAAGCCAAATAAACTACATAAACCCGCAGGCCGAAATACAATCCCAACCATACCTATCTTACCTGATAAATGAAGGTGATAACTTTTAGTGGCCTGCCCAGTCAGAAAGGTTTTAGGAGCAATGCCTCCATTAAGTTTTTGTGAAACTACTCGGTAGGGATTTCCATAATTAAAAACCATAGAAGCAAATCCATTGGGTGGGGATTCTATAGGTAGCTGTGTGGTGAGAATTTCACTACACTCCCACACATAAAAACATTCAACATACGGCCTCAAGTGAAGCGCAGGGACGTACTTTCGGTAAAACATACATTTCAATTTTACCGAAAGTACTTATTTATAAAAAAACATACAAAATATCCCTAATTAAATTTAGCAAACGGTTTGGGATAATTAATTACCACTAAGTTGAGCTACAAAACTCTCGTGATTCCAATTGATAGTAAGAGATGTAATTTTGTCATTTTCGTCAAATTTGAACACAAAAATATGCTCACTATTAAACTTCAATCCTTTGCTTGGAAGCCCCATAAACTCTTTTTCTTGGGTTCCGAAAATCACAACCTTACAAATGATTGAGTCTCCTTCGGCATACATACTATCTATGGTATTGTCGATATCAGGAAAACAATCCATCAACAATTCCCAAACAGCCTTACCAAACTCTTTAAATAAGCCTTTTCCGCCTTCTCCCAGTGGTTCGAACCATACAGTAGCGTCAGGGGTAGCAAGACTAATCATGCGATTTGTATCAAGTTCTTGATAAGCAGAGAAAAACTCCACACACGTACCTTTTCTGGTCAATTCAGCAATCGACGATGATATTTTTGTAGTTTCCATTGTTTGTGGTACGGACGTCCCGTCCGTAAGGATAAAGTAGTTAAATCAAATAAAACTCCCGTCCGTAAGGATAAAGTAGTATAAGTCAAATAAAAGCCCCGTCCGTAAGGATAAAATAAAAAGCACCCCATATTTATAGAAATGAATGAATCATTGAGGAAAATTAGGATTAGCCTTAATCCTTCTAATCTGTCTCAAATGCCTATCCACATGCCCATAATGGACGATATAAATCTGAGCCAAGTCCCTATGTCTATCGTTAACGCCCGGTCTAACAAACATTCTAAAGTTCAGCTTTGATTTTTCAATCGCCATAATAATTTCGTCATATTTGCTATTGAAAATTTTCAGATTAGCCTCATCTTTAACTAGCCCCATTGGGATTGTATGGTCAGGAGACACATGTGGATTTGTTTCATAAATAAAAGAAGTATTTACACTATCAGAAGCAACCATATTCGACAACTCTGGATTTTCGCCCAACATAACCACATACCGAGCATCATGCTGAGTCAGAAGTGACCACATATTTAAGTGTTCAATCACTTGCGCAATATTCCATTGAGCAGGGCCTTCTTTAAAATTCCACTGAGCAGGAGTCAAACTAGCTGTTTCAGAATTAACTTCCGTTTTTGTACGTATATATTGTTTCACCAATGAGGCCTTTTCCTCAGTAGACCATGTCTTTTGGGCATTCCCTCCTTTCCACAGCAATGCCAAATACAAGAAAAATAATAACTTAGGTTTCATGGAATATCACAGTTTGTTATGACAAAATTATTCTCATATTGAAGAAAATTATTGTAAAAATGCGGCATTTTAGTCCTACCCAATCAAGATTAAAATCTCAAAAATGATAAAGTTTCACTACTTTGCTTTAACAAAAACCTCTCTCAACTTACCCTCCCACCCTTCTTGGATAAGTTTTCCATTTTTGAATGTAATCTTATGAGTTTCACTCTTACCACGACGACTCATATCCCAAGACCACAATTCATTAGTTTCAGTTAAGGTTTTACCGTCAAATTGATAACGGCAAACTCCACCTCCATCAAATTTTTTATTAACACGATCATAATAAGCATAAACTGTATAAGGATATGCGTATATTTTCATCATCACAAAACCTTGATATTTACCTTCTCCAAAGCGGCTTGTTCCTCCCCAATATCCCTCTTGCATTAGCCAAACTCCCTCTAAGCCCTCATTTTTCAGAGGTTCATCTACCTTTACTCGCTCAAAAATTTCATTTATTTCATAGTTTGGATATTTAGCTGTATTTATTTTACCCGACTGTTTAAATTCATTTACAGACATTTTGTAATCATATGCCACCGTATTTCCCACACCAGTAGAATCCCAAGAATAAAAATCTTTGTGTTCGTTATACTTACCATCTTTGAGAGTATAAGGTCCACCACCCATGCCTCCAAACTCTTTATTTCCTTTTTTAAGTTTTGCGACCATCCAATATCCATCCTTAAATACTTTAATACTGAATCGTTCGTCGGCCACCACCCAATCTTTATCATTCTGATATTTCAGTTGACTCAATCTAAAAGCACCATTGATACTGTTTACTGATTCATCACTTACAAACCCAAATGACCCAATTAATATCAGTAAAAAAAGTAGTTTTTGCATCTTCGTAAAAGTTTTGATTTACGATTCAAAACTACTTTCCTTCCACTTCTCAAGATTGTAAAATTGCGACATTCTGTAGCACGGACGGCCCGTCCGTGAATAATTCATCTAATCTCTTCTCCGTGAATAACTCATCTACCCCTCCTCTATGAGTACCCTAACCTCCCACTGTAAGCAACCTAATTTAAAATTTCCTTTTGAAAATTTTTCACAAAAGTGACTTACTCACACCTACTCCGTCTTGTAATCAGTAGATTAACATCCTGAAGACATGAAACAATTCAAACCCGAATACTACCGGTACCTCCCTCACTTCCAACCCAAAGACGGCACTTTTTTTGTGACCGCACGGTTGCATCACAGTCTTCCTAAAGAAGTACTGGAACGATTAAAAGAAGAAAAACAACAAGCTTATAGACATATTTTAGCTACTTCTACAAGCGAAGAAGAAAGGAAAATAGCGATACGAAATCTACACAAACGCCATTTTGCCAATTGGGATAAATACTTAGACCAAAATCAAAATGATCCACAATGGCTCAAACAGCCGGAAATTGCTCAAATTGTTGTAGAAGCATTGCATTTTTGGGATAAGAAATCTTATGAACTCGTTTGTTATACCCTAATGCCCAATCACTTTCATTTGGTTATTGACACTTATGAGTACCCAAAACCCCTCTATAGAATCATGCACAGTCTAAAAAGTTATACTGCTAAGTTAGCCAACAAACTATTGAATCGAACAGGGGCTTTTTGGCAAGAAGAAAGTTATGACCACGTCGTACGTAATGGTCAAGAATTGTATAATATCAATAAGTATATTTTAGACAACCCCGTCAAAGCAGGCCTTATCAACAACTGGGAAGATTACCCTTTTTCTTATTTAAACCCCAAATACCTTGAATAACCCTGTATCACGGACGTGACGTCCGTGATACAAGGATTATACTTTAAATCTCGCTCATCACAAATTTGAATGACCCTGTGGCACGGACGTCACGTCCGTAATAATAGACAAAACTATAGTATTAGAGAGACGGACGGGGGACGTCCGTGATACAAGGATTATACTTTAAGGACTGTCTCGTGTTTGATTTCGCTCATCACAAATTTGAATGACCCTGTGGCACGGACGTCACGTCCGTAATAATAGACAAAACTATAGTATTAGAGAGACGGACGGGGGACGTCCGTGATACAAGGATTATACTTTAAGGACTGTCTCGTGTTTGATTTCGCTCATCACAAATTTGAATGACCCTGTGGCACGGACGTCACGTCCGTAATAATAGACAAAACTATGGTATTAGAAAGACGGACGGGGGACGTCCGTGATACAAGGATTATACTTTAAATCTCGCTCATCACGGGAGTGTACGCTGAACTGTGTCAGGATTTTAGTTTTGCCTTTTCAGCCTCCGAGGTAATTTTCTCTGTCAGCTTGTAATCTATCGCC
>VFQP010000363.1_pt1 | contig 97780 bp, 157 predicted proteins | sample 3512351 | NCBI WGS metagenome assembly VFQP01 (sample SAMN10412372, study PRJNA504923) | tailings metagenome | isolation source: Relicate 1 Philex TSF1 revegetated site | place: Philippines: Tuba, Benguet | collected 2017-08-29
CACACACACACACACACACACACACACACACACACACACACACACACACACCACAGTTGGCAGATCACCCCGACATTAATGTTATATGTGAGAAATTTACTGTTGAGAGCACAGTCACACGTTTTGAGGACACCAGCAGATTGCCTGTAGGAAATTGCCTGAACAATAATTCATTTGCTGCTAAGACTATTGTGCAGGTAAGTGTTTGTGGATGTTGGTGTGTGTTTGTGGATGTTTGTGGATGTTGGTGTGTGTTGGTGTGTGTTGGTGTGTGTCGGGGTGTATGTCTTTGTGTAGGGTTGTAGGGATGTTAGGTGTTGTTGCTAGTACTCTTTTGCGTAACCCCAACCCCCAAACACCCCAAAACACCCCCCCCACACACTCACCCCTAGGCAATGATGCAGCCCAAGTTATTGCTCCCAATGGTGGAATGGGGTATGAAGACATCTCTGCTTGTACAGGATAGCAGTGTGCTTGCTAGGCCAGGAGAGCCCCTTTCATTTTCCCAGTTGATGGTGTGTGGCGTGGTGTGATATGTATTCATGCGTTATATTGTAATGTGTTCATACGTATTCATCATCATCATCCTCATGATCATCACCATTGACGATCATGTCCACCATTGACCATCATCATGACCACCATTGACCATCATCATGACCACCATTGACCACCGTCATGACCACCATTGACCATCATCATGACTACCGTTGACCATCATCATGACTACCAGTGACCATCATCATGACCACCATTGACCACCACCACCACAACAGGCACGAGCCGCAAGTGTTGACCTGGTTCTCCTGGGATACTACGTGGTTCCCTACACCATTGACGCCCCTGTGGCCCTCCAAGTCAACCCTCCACCTGAAAAACGATCCCGGGCACGTGTGTGGAACAGAAACGATGGTCGTATCAAGTTGCTGTTGCACGCGGCACGTGGTAGGGAACCTGGCGTGAGGGGGGGTGGGGCGCGGGGGGGGCAGGTTGTGGTTGGGGACAACAGGGGTGCGCCTGTGGGGGCGACATGAGGGGGAGGGGGATGAGAGGGGGGGGGGCCTGTAGCGGGGATTGCCGTGTACCATGTTGGGGCGCAAGCTGTTTCGCAGTAGGGTGTTGCACGTACTGTGTGATTTGTACAACCAAGCGACTGATTGATTGTTCGTTTGATTCTTCTGTGTGTTGCCCTGGTTATTTGTAACATTGACCGACATGAAGAAAACGAAAATGACATGAAGAAAACGAAAATGACATGAAGAAAACGAAAATGACATGAAGAAAACGAAAATGACATGAAGATAACGAAAATAAGGGTATGAATGAGCAACAGCTGATACGGCACACAAATACTTCAGCATCATCACCACTGCTGCTCTTGTACTTGCAAATGTCAATACACACTCTCTCCAGACTGCACAACACATCAACACACTGCACAACTGCAATCTTGCAATCCCTCTGCTTGATTTTAAAAAAAAAAAACAAAATGAAACAACGTGGCCCCTCAACAAAGCTGGCCCCTCGCAACGCAGGTCCCTTTGCATTTTCCTGATCTCACCCTCTCCCTCATCTCTCATTGTTGGTGGGTTTTGGTCCCAAATGCGTGCCCTCATCACAACACATGTCCCCTGTACACTCGATCAGCACCAGCATCACCTGCTTGTGTAGCACCACGTTCCAGCAGCATCATTCAATCAGCACCAGCAGTATCACGTGCTTGTGTAACACCTTGAGCACCACGTTCCAGTAGCTTGAGGGCAGCACGAGGACGTATGCGGGGCTTGCCAGGCCACAGGTATGCTTGTACCCTGATGATCACGAGCCCAAGACTGTTGATGTGAATTCGTATGCATGCAATATACAAGTGCTGTATACAAGACTCTTGATGTGAATTTGTATGCTATATACAAGTGGGTATGTCTCATATACATGCCATGTGTGTGCATTTACGAGTGATGTGCATACAAGTGGTGTATATGTATGGTGTGTATACAGCAAACCATCATATGTGTGTTACATGTACAATGAACCATCAAGTGTGCTGTATGTACAAAATACACACACAGACATCCACACACATCCACACATATACACACCTCCCACCCCCCCAAACGTACATGACTCGTAACCAGCGTACAAAGAAGAGTGACCCCCCTACACCAAGTAGTCTTGCAGCGAGTGACTTAGGGGCAGGCTCATCATCAGCAGTGGGTAGGGTGTCAGCATAAAATGCCTTGACCTTACGTCCTAGTGGTTGTTATGGTGGTGGTGGTGGTGGTGATGATGTATGATGATGATGATGTTGTGAATGATGATGATGGTGTTGGTGATGGTGGGTGATGGTAATGATGATGATGGTAGGTGATGATGATGATGAGAAACAACAAGGCGTTGATTTGCCACCCCCTTACATCCACACCCCCACACCCCCACACACCCCCACACCCCCACACCCTCCCACCCCATCATACCCTCGCACCCTCACACACCCTCACACCTCCCACCCTCCCACCCTCATCATACCAGTCACAGTGCCGACAAACTTCAACAGGCGCTCCACCTTGACCTTGTCACGCAATGGCCAGGTTCGTGACTCAAGTGCCTGCCCTATGCTTCTAGAAAACCTCCACACATCACCACGTCCATGAAACACCCACCTGTGCTTGACAAGAATATGGTATATATATATTACATACATCGTATATTGTATGTATACATCATATATTATATATATCATATATTGTATGTATATATCGTATATTATATATATACCCACAGCAGGGTGGGTGGGTGATGGGGGTGTGTGAGGGTGTGTGAGGTAGAGCTGTTTTATGATTCTACCACACATACCACACCCATGCATTACAATACATTACAATACAACACATTCACAATACAACACAATACAACACATTCACAATACATTACATCACATCAACAATACATTACATTACAATACATTACATCATATTCCCTTGGGAACAGCGTTACCTATAGATGTGTTCTGTCCATGCCCACACAGGGAAGCGGGGCAGCAGCCTATGCCAAAAACGTGTCTTGCGCTTTGCATCCTTGTCTTTGGCAGCCTCCCTGCGAACCACTGCATGACCATAGTCAATGATCTGGGGTGTGTTTGGGGTGTGTTTTGAGGGGTGTTTGGGGGTGTGTTTTGTGTTGTGTTTTGGGGGATTGTGTGAGGGAATTTGCTTGTGGGTGGGTAGGTGTATTCACCTACCCAGGCACCACCACACTTTCCTCTCTTTCTCTCTCTCACACACACAACATCCACAACCACACAACCACACACACCCCTCACCTTGAACTGCAGACCCTCGAGTGGCACCTTGGGACCAAACCCAGGAGGCAACTGCTGTTCATCCTCGCGTTGACCACCCCCACATTGACTTTCCCCCCGTGCATGATGCCCCACCCTACCCCCCTCTTCTTCCTTTTTCACCTCTCCCCCTTCCTCTTCCTCCTCCTCTTCGTCATCCACCTCGATGCGGTGCTCCATTACATTTTCCATACGCATATCACGGTGTCGAAAGCCCAGGGCAGTGTCTGCTACATCCAGAGCGGTCAACACTTGCCGCAGGCACTCGAGTATGTAGTCAACATCAGCGAAATGGGGGTCTGCCAGGCGATCTGTGAGTTCCTGTCCTCGTAGTTGCTCGAGTATGAGGCCCACGAATGCACCATCCGCATCCACCACTGCTGCACCCACCTTGATTTGTTGTGTGTATGGTGTGTGTTTTTGGTGTGTGTTTTTGGTGTGTGTGTCTATGGTGTGTGAGTATGGTGTGTGTGTAGTGTGTGTGTATGTCTCTATGTGGAAATCATGCCACAATACTACCCCCCCCAACACCACCCACCCACCTGCATAAAGCCAGGCAACGACCCATCTTCCCTCCTCAACGCTGCATTCAACTGCTGCCCAATCACCCACTCACGTTCCAACCCAGTCACAGCCCCTGCCGCCTCTGCCACCATCCTATTGTTCACCTGCTTGTACACACGACCGAGGGAGCGGGCCTTGCTGCCGGGGGGCCCATCTGTGAGGAGAAACACAGAGCCCTGCATGCCTGAGCCGAGGCACTTGCCCAGAAACCAGCCAGGTTGCAGTTGGGAACCCTCTTCTGGTGTGAATCCCACAGGGATGGTGATCTGTTGAGATTTGGGGGGGGGGGGGGCATTGGTGGGGTGTGTCATTGCCAACAATTGTATTGGAGAGTGAGGGACAACAACATATCCGCACCTTGATGGGATCGTAGGCAGTGGCAGGTGTGTAAGGGCTTGGGCGTACATTGCTCAGCAGCTCCGCACCACCAGTTGCCTGTATAAGGGGGTTTGACGTTGTGTGAGGGTGTGATGTGTTCAAGGTGCCGACGAGGATGTGTGGCCCACCCTCCCACAACACGTACTTCTAAGAGCACATCACCGACACGCTTTCCTTGCTCGTCAGTGAGCTCTGCCTGCAGCACGCTGCTGTTGCGCGACAATGGTGTTGATGCCCCGCTGCCAGGCGCGCTTTCAGGCGGGGTTGCTGCATGATGTGGGTGCAATGTGGAAGCTCTCTGTGTTTTGCATTCCCTTGTACAACATGTTGAGGTCCCTTGTACAACGCACCTTGAGGTGGTGATTTCATGTACAACGGACGACGTTTGGCTGGTGAATGGGGTGGGATGCTGATCAATTGATGAAAAGGATGGCGAGGCCTTGCCAACATCGATGCCAATGTGTCTAATAAAAACATGGGTGTGGTGCACTACAGTTGTTGGTGGTAGTGCTGCAAAAACGTCATTCTCCAGGGGAAAGAAAATTGTTGTTGACCATACAGTCAGAGCACAGTCACCAGCACAACACCAGCCACCAAAGTACAGGACACACAAGATCGACAAGATCAAGTAAACAATCACCCAAATACACCACACATTTTTGACCAGCAATAGATCATCCACTTGACCACCACAGATCGTCCACCATGTCGTTTTTGGCATTCGTGGGCAGGTTGATGTTTGCCTTTTTATTCCTGTCATCTGGTTTGCAAAAGCTCCAGACGTTTAATCTTGAAGATGGGGGTGTGGCCATGACCTTGATGAGACCAAGGATGGACGACGCGCAACGCAGCTTCAAGCAGCTCACCAAGGTGGTGATTCAAAAGTTTCAGCTGCCAGTGGAGCACAAGGAGGTGATCAAGTACATCACCCTGCCTAGTGCATACTATCCCCATGCACTTGGCGTGGCCATCTTCCTGGAGGTGGTGGGGTCGCTGCTCTTTGTGCTCAACCGGCGCATTGGCGCATGGATGCTGGTATGGTTGGGTGTTGGAGAGTGTGTGGTGGGTATGCACACCAACCACCATATGTTGTATGTTGTTTTGTGGGCATGCACTGCAAAAGAACAACAACAACCACGCCACATTGCCACCACCAGGCGTTGTTTCTCACGACAATGACACCAATAATGCATGATTTTTGGACATTGCCAGACGACAGTGCGGAGCGATACAATGACATGGTCAATTTTTTCAAGGTATGGTGTGTTGGGTGTTCTCGCTGTGTTGTTGTTGTTGTGATGTTGTTGTTGTTGTGATGTTGTTGTTGTTGTATTCTGCTGTGATGGTACTTGGGTTACGTCATTACCCGAGATGGCTTATGTAGTATGGTGCGACCACCCATCCACCTACCGCCCACCCACTCACTCAACCACCCACCCACCGCTCAACCCCACTACTCAACCCCACTACTCAACAACAGAATGTTGCGTTGATCGGTGCCCTGTTGTTTTATATTGGTGGCAAGCCCAGGAAGGCACATACTTGATCATCATAACTCACCACGAGCTTCCATCCCTTCCCAGCGTTGGTAATATATGTTTCCAAAATGTATTTCGTCATCATACACGAGCACATTACAAAAGCAGCAGACAGCAAAAACACCACGACAGTCACCTTCACGTTGGTGGCACCACAGCTTACATTCCCAATCACAGCAGCTGCACATCGCTCTTACTAAGACCACTGATCCCACAACCCCCCATTTCAAACCCCACGCACCACATACCTACCCGATACACCACAAGCCTCACCAACCCTCCTGCTTCGACTTATTGTGAGAGATGCAAATGCGGGCAACTGGGAGCTGGGCATGGTGAAAGGATTGAGCTGGCTGGCTGCTTGTTGTCATCACGACACACAACGTGTGGGAAACGAGTACACGCCTTCAGGCAGCACAACCAATCTTTCGCAGAGTCACCCGCAAGAGGTTCAGCACAGCGACAGTCTTCAACCCCCCACCGCCGACAGTCCTAAAAAAGCACTACAATACGCCAGCAACTCAACCACTTTGGAGCCCGGCAGCAAGGGGTCCAGCAATGCTTTGGTGATGGGCAACAGCTCTAGCTCTGTACTGCATCAACCAACAGGTATGTGAATTGATCGTCAGAGATATTCGCAGAATGCTCGTCACACTGCAAGCACACCCACAGCTACCCATCCGAGTCCGGTGGAATCTCCATCACCAGCAACCATCAGCACCCCTCCGGAAAGCCTGGAAGAGGCGCCCTCGCCCACTGCGGCATCAACCAACGCCCTGGAGACTCTGCAGGAAGAACCCCCTGCTCCAATCAGCCCCGTGCAGCGCAGCGAGGGGAGCACCACAAGCAGCGGGGAACAGCGACGCAGCAGCGCAGCAGGTGGGGCTGGAGGAACAGCGGGGGGTACCCACATGTGCCCGCCACATGGCGCCAAGGCCATCATCGGCCGCCGCAGCAAGATGGAGGATGCATACAAGGCGGTGCCCTTTTTGCTCGAGGTGCCGATTGAACACACCGATGCCGAGGAAAAGGTGCCGCCACGTGTCGCCGTGCACCTGCAAAATGCCAACCAAGCACCAGCACAGAGTGCACCACCATCGGGCGCCAGTGCTGCCAACGCCAACGTGCAAGCGTATCGAGAGACGTTTCACTTTTTCGGCGTGTTTGATGGGCATGGCGGGGATGCCGCTGCGCAATATTGCTCCACCATACTCCACGAGCGCATCGCCGAGGCACTGGCCGATCGCTTGGTCACTGCCACCAGCTCACAGAGCGGTGGTGATGCGGGTTTGATTGGGGTGGTGGAAAGCAAAGAGAGCAAGGTGTCGAGTGTGACAGGGGTGGAGGAGGAGAGCACAAGCAGCCCTGCAGTGGCTGCACAGAGCGAGGACGTGGTGGTGGTTGCAGATGGTATCAAGGATAGCGGGGTGTCGGAACGGGACAGTGCGACTGGGAGTGGGGGGTATAGCGTGCAGATGATTGAGGATGCCATCACCGAGGCGTTTTGCAAGACGGACGAGGCATTTGGCAAGGATGAAAATGCCAACTTGGTGGGGACAACAGCGGTGGTTGCACTGGTGGGGAGCAGAAAGTTGTACGTTGCCAATTGCGGTATGTTGGGACGTTGATGATGATGGTGATGGTGACGGCCGACACCATGCGCATCATATCTCCATCACACACAGGGGATTCTCGTGCTGTGCTCTGCCGCAATGGCACAGCATTTGCATTGACTGATGATCACAAAGCCGCTCGTGAAGATGAAACGGTGTGTTGTGTGTGTGTGTGTTGTGATGAGGCAGTGTGCTGATTGTTTCTGTGTGTCATGGTGTCATAATATACCCTCACACAAATGCCACCACCACACCAATGTCACCACCAACAATATAATATATATACAACACCATCACCATCAGGCTCGCATTGAGCGTGAGGGAGGGCAAATTTTGTTTTGGAATGGGGTGCGCGTGATGGGTGTGTTGGCAGTGAGCCGCGCGATTGGCGACCATTGCTTGCGGCCATATGTCATTGCTAAACCAGAGGTGTGTTGTTGGTGATGGTGGTGGGAATGGAAATGTCACGCCCCCATGTGTTGTGTGGACAATTGTGTAGTATCGACACTAACTGTGCATAAAAACACTTTATACAATCTCACCCCTAGGTTACCATACTAGAGCGGCGAAAAGATGATGAATTGCTTTTGCTTGCGAGTGATGGGCTATGGGATGTGTTGAGCAATCAGGAAGCAGCATCCCTAGCCAAACGATGCTTGCAACGTGCACACGCCCGTGGTGCCAATCGTGAAACAGCAGCACGGATAGCTGCAACGGTACTGACACGTGCAGCTGTTGATCGAGGGTCACGGTATGTGACGATGATGATGGGATGATGTGTGATAGATGCCAAGTACTTGTGTATGGTCGTAGTTGTGTACTGGTGAGCGCTATCATCATCACCATCATCATACAATCACCCAATCGCCACAGGGATAACGTGACGGTGGTGGTGGTGGATTTGTCACAGCAGGATGACATCCCACCAGGGGAGGAGGGTGTGTTGGAAGCTGTGCAAGCACCGTTGTCCACTGCAGGTGCAATCATGGAGGCTACACCAGAAGATGGCGCCACGTTGGAGCAGCTGGCGCCACACCATCAGCAGCCAGTGCAGATGGATGGAGGATGATGAGGATGATGAAGAAGGCACTGGGAATGATCCGTACAAACCCACCACATGCATGCAACATCAGCTTATCAGGAATGATGTGCAGGATTACTAACAGAACTAGCATTTGTGTATGACGAAACGTAAACACATGCCGCCCGAGCTGGTGGTTGATGGTGATACATATGCTGGGGTTGTCAGCTGTCCATGCAGGAGCGGCTGTGCAAGCCACTGGCGAGCCCCTGGTCTTGTGTCACTGCGTGGAGAATTGATTGGTGTGCATGAAAAGGAGTAGAGGCCATGACGACATACTGCAGAGTTGCTCTTCTGGTCTCGTGTGGTCTCGTGTGAATGCACTTTGGAGTGGTGTGGCCTGCTGTGTGCTATATGGTATGCGGCATGACAGGTTTTTTGGCTGCTGCGACAATGCTTTTTTTGCTTTGCCCATCCCTGCTTTTCCTCACAACATTCGTTGTTCGTTTAAAGGTTTTTGCTAAAACAACAAGCAGCATTAACAACATACATCCGTATATATTTGGTTTGAGAGAGTGCCTCAGAGCTTTTGATCGATTGACATAACGAAACAATCTTTGTGTCGCCATGAAGGGGCTGCAGTTTTCGGCTGGCAGCATCAAGGAGCTGCTGCTCAAGCAGGGATTGTTTCCTCAGGAGCAACCTAGTGCAGGGCAGCAACCCATCCCTCGCACAGTTCGTGATGAAACCAGCACGTTTGGCAGCAACCCCAAACTCAGGTATTGATTGTTGAGGTGTAGAGTGATGTGTAGAGTGGTGGTCTATTGTATGGGATCTTTATTGGTTTCATATGCTTGGCTGGATCTGATCACCCATACACAGGGTGGAGCAGTTTATACGCATATTGGCAGCAGATTGCATCGATATGCAACAGCTACGGGGCATGGCCTACCATGGTGTCCCTGATGGCAGCGATGTTGCACAGATGGCACCAAACCTTCGACAAACCGTGTGGAAGGTATTGATGGGGGATGTGCGTGGGAATTTGTATGTGTGTACACTTGTGCTTTCAGAGCAGCAGCAGGTATTCCACTGCACATGGATACAGTATTGCTACAATACCATCACTACACACTACACCCATCACTACACATCATTACAACTCATGACACACCACTACACATCGGTACACAGTTGTTGTTGGGCCTGTTGCCTCGTGAGCGTGCTCAATGGGAAGCTGCTGCTGTATCCAAGCGCAAGCAATATGAACAATATTGTCAGGAGCTCATTCTCGACCCCAGCAGCTTTCGAGGGGGGGCGGTTGCTTTGTTGGGAGAGGCTTATCGACAGAAAGAGGTGTGGTTTGTGTGTCACACACCCATTCCCCATCAAACACACACACACCATACACACACAAACACACTACAGTTGGCAACAAGGCAGGATGCTGAGGACCTATCACTCGCAGCAGCAGCAGTGAGGGAGGAAGATCACCCACTGTCACAAGCACAGGGGAGCAAGTGGGCCATGTATTTCAAGGTGTGTGGTCTATTTTGATTGTTGTTGGTGTTGCATGTGAGTTTATTTATATATATGTGTGTATATTTGTATGCATGGGTGGTTGCATGACCCTCTGGTGTTTTCACAACACCCTCTCTCTTGTACGTTGGCTGTCCTTTTTCCCATTTTGATTGCTCCTTTTCACTACTTTGTTTTTCACCCCTTTTCTCTTCTTTTATCTATCCCTTTCCTACTTTTATAGCGGCTTTTATCTCTACCCCACTCACTCCATGTATCACTCCTGCTTTATCTTTACCTGTTCTCCTACTTGATGCATCACATCTGTTCCCTAGTTGATGTACCACTCCTGTATCACCACTACTACTCTACTACTGCTCTTACTCAGGATGCAGAGGTGTTGGAACAAATAGACAGGGATGTCATGCGTACACACCCTGACATGCATTTCTTCAGTGGGGATGACCCAGCAGCCACCCTGCATAGAGAGGTAAAGTCTGTTATATATACATGTTATATACATGTTATATATGTATATACATACATAATAGCGTGTTGACCACATTGATGATTGGGGTGTTGACCACATTGATGGTGGGGTGTGATTATGGTGTGCATGCCCACCAACAAATCATCACCCATCAACAAATCATCACCCATCAACAACCCATCACCCACCAGGCACCCCCATCACCCATCACCCACCATCCCCCCCACCCCCCCCAGGAAATGAAACGTGCCTTGTTTATTTTTGCCAAACTCAACCCTGGTCTGACATACGTGCAAGGCATGAATGAGCTATACGCACCATTATACTATTTATTCAAATGTGATACAACACGAGGCGCAAGTACACACGCAGAGGCAGATGCGTTTTTTTGTTTTGTTGACCTCATGTCGGAGTTTCGGGACAACTTCTGCCAGCAGCTGGTGTGCGTCTGGGTGGGGGGGGGTGAGGGTGTGTGTGAGGGAGTAGGTACACCATCAACTACATATAATATCACAACTATGCATGTAATCAGAACTATATATTATCACAACTATGTATATATATATATATATATATATATATGTATTCACACAACAGGATAACAGCACAGTGGGCATACGAGCAACATTGAATGGGTTTGCAGCAACACTTGCTCGTGTGGATCCTCAAGTAGCAAACCACCTGGAGTCCACAGGGGTGAAACCTCAATTCTATGCATTTCGGTGGATCACACTGCTGCTGACACAGGTGTGTGTGTATGGGAAGGGTGGTGTAGGGGGAGGTGTGGAGGGTGGGGATGTTTACATGGTGGATGCATGGGGATGTATTATGGTGTATTGACACACACATGGGGATGACACAAACACATGGGGATGTGCACTTGTTGGTATTGTCCTCTACAGACCTTGTACACACAACACACACACACATACACACACACTCTCTCTCTCTGACACACACACACACACACATCTCCATAACATTGCCCACTCAAAAAACAGGAGTTGGCGTTTCCAGAGCTGTACAGGTTATGGGATACCCTGCTGAGTGACCCACGTGGACGGTTGGACTGCCTGCTGCGTGTGTGCTTGGCCATGTTGGTGCATGTGCGGGTATGTTGTCTAGAAGATTGTTTGTACTAGAAGCTTGTTTGTTCAAGAGCGTTTGAGAAGTGTTTTGTTCTACATTTTGGAAGAGTGTGGATGGGTGTATGTGTGTTTGTGTTTTGTGTTTTTTGTAGGGTTTGTACTTGCAATCCACGCACGCATGCACCCAACACGCACGCATGCACCCAACACAGGATGACTTGCTGGCATGTGATATGAGTGCTGCAATCAAGCTGCTGCAAAAGTACCCCCCATGTGATGTGAGTGTGCTGCTTGACCTTGCTAGCACTCTGGTGCTTTGACAACTGTATGATTTTGTCTGATGTGTGGACTTTGATTTTCCATTTAACATATGTGGCAACATGAGATGATGACAGCACACTCTGTCATGTGTTTTTCTGCTTTTTTTGTTCAACCTAATTCATCCATTTGAATACATAGTTTCCAACCATGCACTACACTGCGTTGTGCATGTTGGCCCGCACGTGATATTCCTTTTACTACCCACGGGGTTCGGTGGTAGAATAAAAACCCTGCAGCCATCGAGTTCCTCGTGGTTCATTCTACTGCCTCCATCGACCATTTTAGGTGTCCTCAGCACAATCAACGCCACTCTATGGCAGACCTGCCCTCGTTCGAACTTGTGCTCTCCAGTGAAGAGAGAGCATCCGTAAAAAAGGCGTTGGCAAGGGCTATTGTGGCATTCCAGGACGAATTACTGCGCGACGTACATCAACATGGTGGATCCCTGTGTCAGGTACGCAATTGATAGCAACAGCACCGACGGGGTCTGGTGGGCGACTGGATTAGGGCCTTTTTTGGCCTCTTTGTGCTGCTCTCCTAACCTCAGACGTGTTGTGGATTGTTGTATTTGTATTTGTATTCATATTGGCTGCGCGTGCACAACACAGGTGTGGCTGCCCGAACTCACTGAGGATGGGAGCATCCACCTCAAGACCAAGGACTTGCCGTTTTGTGTGGCTGGCTCAGGTGACCTATTAGCACTGTTCCGGTGCATTTCATCACGCTATTCTTTCGGCACTGATCAAAAGGCGCCCAATAAGCTTGGGGCACCAGGCCGCGTGTTTCTGAGCAGCGAGGTTTGTTTTGTTTGGGGTGGTTAACACAATGGTGTATGTTGTACGCCAATTGTCATGGGTTATGTTGCGTGTGATGTCAGCAATCTGTTGGTGTGCTCTGTAGTAGTAGTGCCTTGTGAATGCCTACCGTACATGCAGAAGGTTTCCCATGCACAGCTTCCCCCTTTTCCAAAAACACACACAGCCTGAAGCAAGTCGTAATGTACAAAAGTATGGAAAAGAGGTGTATTTGCGCACAGCAGGTGCACAGCAATGCAACATCCACAGCACATTGCTCGTGCCGTTGTTTCGGGATGCCGACTGTGCACGTACTGTAGGTGTGTTGGAGGTTGTTCAAAACACAGAAGACATGCAGTTTGGGAGTTTGATCAATGCCCTCAACCGTGCACTCAAGGTGGGTTTGGTGTTTGTGGCTGTGTGGGGGATGTTTGGACATACGCAATGTCATGATGTTGTTCAAGACACTGTGTCAACCGTGTCACTCACCCTCGATAGACTCACACCCGATGCATATAAATTAACATGCACATGCACTATGCAACATAAATTATACAACACACACACCAACACACACACCTACACACAGCGCTTTGATCTGTATACACATGACCCTGGTGCCCCTGTGCTTTCAGGGGCCCCCTCTCAGCTCTCGGGAGAGGCCCCTGCAGGGTCCCCCAATGGGCATGGGGCAGTAAACAGCCAACACAATGGTGGAACACATGCAGTGCATGGGCTGCGTGATTTGGGAACATTGGTATGCGATAATGGTGATGCTGTAGTAACACACGTGCGTCTTTCCTTACGCATGTGACATACACTTGTATAAGGAAAAGAAAGGCAGCACCTCCCCCTCCCCTTTGTTTTCCTAGGTGCAAGAGGTCAAGGACCCCCCCATGGTCACACTGGAAAACAGCACCACATCACTCGAAAAACTGCGACTCAATGATGATGCAGGGGACACAGGGACCTCCTCCCACCCACAGCATGCCGCCACACCCCCCACTGCCACTGCTGGTGGTGTGAGTCGTGGTGGGAGCGCTGTCTTCCCCAAACCCAGCACACCCACTGCGAATGCCAATGCATCGCAACCCATGAACACAGAAGATCAAGATAACACCCAAAACGGGGGAATGGGGGGGGATGCATCACAGCAGCATGGTAGGCAGGATATGGAGGGGGGTGACAGTGATGACGAAACGGGAGGGGGGACGAAACGAGGGAGCAAATCGGGGAGGAATTTGAGTTTGGAGGATTTGCAATCGCAGTTTGGGGTGGGGTTGAAGGAAGCGGCTGCACGACTGGGTATGTTGTATGATGGTCTGGGATGTGATGGATGTGATGTGAAGTGATATGATGTGATATGATGTGATGTGATGGATGTGTGTATGTTCTTGTATATCCTGTGGGTTTTATTGAACCCCCCACCATATGTCAACCCACCATATGTTGTTCACATGTGTAAAGCACATCCCCTACATCCATCCCTTACAGGCATCTGCCCCACCACCCTCAAGCGTGCATGCAGACGTCATGGTATTCAACGATGGCCACGTCGTCAGCTGCTCAAAATAAGCAAGGCAATCGATCAAATACAGGCATCCACCAACGGACAGGATGTACAATTGCTGGGCAACGTACCGGGATTGGAACCCACCACCAATGGATCCCTGATGACCACCAAGGGCGTGTTGGTCCCTGATGATCGCTGGACATGCCTTGCACAACTCATTCCTGGTATTGCAGGCGCAAACCAACAGCATGGGAGTGGGCCGCGACCGCTGGCGTATCGAAGCAACAGTGATGATGGCACACCTCCCATGCCTACCCCCCAGCAATCCATTCCGCAACAGCAGCACGTGATGCCCCAAGGGATGATGATGGGCATGCAGCAAAATAATCCTCAAATGGTTGTGGGGAGCTATTCGTCCACCAGTGGCAAGGTGAGATGATGGGATGGTGGTGATGGGTGAATGTTGCACATAGGGGTTGCTGGGAAAGTGCATACAGACTACACAATACATACACACCCATACAATACACCCATACCAGGTGGACGGCATGACCATCCCGCACACCCATTCTGGGGTGGGCCTCACCAGCATGGCGGCCATGACCCCCATGCCTGCTGACATGACAGGCAGCTTGCCCCATCAACGATTCACAGCGGAAATGGAGGTCCAATATCAGCAGTGGATGAAGGCAAGCAGCGACGTTCCGGCAATGTATGCTGCTGGCACACCAGCCATCAACCCCAATCCCATGCCAAACCACACGAACGTCACAGCATCATCGCAAGCCATGATGTATGGCATGATGGGACACAACACAGGTGGTCACATGTACATGCAACAGCAGCCCATGCAGCATTTGATGTCATCGCCAATGCTCGAGGGATTGACGCCTGGGTTGGACATGGCGTTTGTGGATAATGACTTTGGGGATGGGCAGGGTGCGGATGACTTTCTCACCGCAGATCCTACGGTTTTAGGTTTGCTTGCGGGTGATCCATGATGATGCTTTGATTATTGTCCATTGCATGGTTAGTTCTGGACGCGTTCCATGCATGGTGTTGTTTTCTGTACTGCTCTTCAAGGGTTTTCTTCACTGCAGATGTACACTCGACATGTAAATGTACACTAGTAAGCCAATCACAGTCGGACTGTACCCGTTGAACAACGACGCTGCTGGCGATGCCATGGAATATAAGTCATTTATTCCACCTGTTCATTACAACCGGGGCCTCCAATCTTAGCACTGTAGCGCTCCATCATACGCACAATCTTTTCACTACTGGCGCTGGGGGAGTTGCGTGAATAGCTTACACGAGCTTAACCTGCGATGCAGCTACTTCCCACAGCAACGACCTTGTATGTGCACGCACTTTTACGTAATTGCATTGTTGTAGTTGATGTGATTGCGTGCATGGTCATCTAGAGGGTATTCTAGGGGGAATAGTATTGACCACCACTTGTCCCCAGGTACTCCCCATGGTTCACACCAACACTATGCAGCTGACTAATCAACACAGCAAAGCATGAGATGCACTGATATTGCTGCTGTACACAGCAGCATGTGCAGCAGAGCATCTGGTTTGCAGCAACGTGCACTGCGCACATGGGCATCCATCGCCCTGTGCATGATGCTCCTGTGCACCAGCGGCACGTTTTGGGTGGCAGGGGAGACATTCCCTGGGGACAAGCAGGCATTGCTGAGCATGTATGATCTGTTGTCCAGCCGGGGGGATTTCACTGGCAGCTGGTCGCCCGATTCAGATCCATGTGATGATGGATGGGTATGGTCGGGGATGATATTGAGTGTTATCTGTTGTGTGTGTACATATACAGTCATGTACAGTCAAGTTGTGGTGTGCACTGTATGAAAGATGACCAAAGGGAAGTAACCATTTTGTTTTGTCTCATTAACCAGTCTGTTTTGTCTCATAATACCCCAGGTCGGTGTCCTGTGTGACGGGGATGTGTGCAGAGCATCCGGGTTGGGTGGCACATGCATCGCAGGCCTCAACGCCACTGCACGACAGGATGATGTGTCACGGCGTGGGTATCGCAATGTCACTGGGTTGTTTTACAGCAGTCTGGGGAGCACGAGAGGTGGGGATTTCTATACCAACCGCAGTGCACCCATCATTGGGAAATTGGCACCATCACTGGGCAACCTGACGCGACTGCGGGTATGGCTTTGTGTTTGATTTTCGTGTGGAGTTGTGGTTGGTTTTGTGGTTGGGGGGTGTTGAGGTGTGGTTGAGATGTGGTTGAGATGTGGTTGTGGTTGAGGTAATGGAAACAGTGGTTGAATATTGCGTGCTTCTATGTGTCTGTTTCGTCATAATGTCCATCATACACTACCACCACCACCATACTCTCTGGTGCAGGTGATTAATTTGGGTGGCAACTTGCTTTCCGGAACCATCCCCTTGGAACTTGCGCAGCTTCCGGAATTAGAGCAAGTGCTCTTGTCTGACAACGTACTCAGAGGAACCCTACCTGCGCAACTTGCACAAGCCTCGTCCCTTGCACTGCTGGATGTTGCCAACAATGTGCTCAATGGGTCACTACCAGAGCAGTGGTGTGATTCGAGGTAGGGTGTCGGTTGGGAAAAGGGGGATGTTGAGGGAATGTGTGGGGTGGGGGTGTGGGCAAGTCGAGAGGCATCTCAACACACCTCTAGAGCATCTCAACACACCTCTAGAGCATCTCAACACACCTCTAGAGCATCACCCCAACATCCCTGCGCATCACCTCAACATCATCCACCACCAGCCCCACCACCAACATCATCATCTCAAACACCTTCAAATACATCACCCTGCAACCACATATACACAAACCACACACTTTTACACCTCAACAAACCGCAGTTTTCGAGCATCACTCAGCCTAGAGGGTAACTTGGGCCTGTGTGGCTATGTACCACCCTGCCTTGCACCTCGCACACTGGGCATTGTGGATACTGGTCTCATCTCCCCAGCAAATCCACGCGATGCAGTGTTCAATCAACAGCTCGAGGCCTGCTGCAATGTACAGAGGCCAGTGTGCTCCTCTGACAGCAACTGTGGGTACGTTGAGGTGGTGCGTTGAGGTGATGTGTGGGTGATGTGGGTTGATGTGTGAGTGTGAGGTGATGGGCATTTGACCAACCTATCTCTGTCTGTCTTTTTGTTGTGTGCAACTGTTTATTGTGCACATTTGCTCAAACACACACACACACATATATATATGCTCGAAACACACATACGCACAACCCAGCCCCCATTGACGCATGCCCCCCTCCTTATGTATGCACCTCCACCTGTACGCATCTCCATCTGCATCCCCTCCCCACAGCGTGGCAGTTCCCCTGTACTGGACAAACAACACCATTGCCCAGTTTGCATTCACACCCTTTACCTCACCTGGGGGAGGCTCTGAGGGTGACCTGCAATATTACTGGACATGGTCGACCAGTGACAGGGAGCCCAACCAGGAGGCACCTCAGGATGGGCTGTACAGGCAGCTCAACATGTCACAGGCAGTGGTGGGGCCACTCAACACCAATGCAACCAGAAACTTCTATAGGTGTGTGATGTGGTGTGCGTGTGTGTGTATTGTTTGGGGGGGGTGTTTGCAAGGGTTTGTGGTGGGTGGGGGATGTGTAGGTTGTTTTGGAATGGTGTGGTGCATGGTTGTTATCATGCGCACATGGTGTGGCCAATGCATTATTGTCATTGTTGCTGTTGTTAAGTGTGCCATGTCCAATCACGCATGCACTCGGCATGCATCCCTTTGTGCACATGCACTCCACGTGTATGCACTCCTCATGAATCCCCATGCACTCCTCACCCAAGCACTCCTCACCCATGCACTCCTCACCCATCACCTATTCCCCACACCACCACACAGATGGGCCAATGGCAATGCCACAGCAGTCACAGCCCCCTCCAATGTCACATTCTACCAATTTTCCATCCCATTTTTAGACAACTACGTCCTCGCAGAGGGTGTGCAATACTATGTATACGTATTTGGAGTCAATGCCACGTGTCCCAATGCACGTTCCTCGGCTGTTTCCCCTGGTGCCACTGTGATCGTGTCGCCACCCACGGATGGGGAGGTGGTGGTGAATAACAATCAGGGAACCTTGCCCTCCACAGATGTGATCACGTATGTTGGGTGTGTGGTGTGTGTGTGGTGTGTGTGGTGTGTGTGGTGGTGCGTAGATGGTGTTGTGGTTGTGGTGGTCTAGGAGTAATGTTGTCTTTGAGTGGTAGAGGTGCCCACCAATGTGTACAATGCGTGGTACCATACAACCCCATGCATCCCTCAACCCCCCCACTCCCCCACACACAATGTTGTTGTATATCACACAGGTTTGTATATCGCAATTTCTCAGACCGATTTCTCGACCCCAACCAAATCCAATACACCTATGTCGTCACGGGGGTCCCTGCTGATGGGGGACAGGGGCCCCTCCTTGTGGGCCCCAAAAACATCACGGGGCAGGCAAATGCACGGATTAGTGTGGATGGTTTGGATTTGGTTCCAGGTCAGCGATATGCTGTGACTGTGTCTGCCACCAATCAAGCAGGACAGGTTGGGAATGCGACTGGTGTTGTGCTGGTATGTGGGTGGAGTGGGGTGTGGTGATGGGTGGGTGTGGTGGAGTGGGGTGTATTGGTGATGAGTGGTGAGTGGGTTGAATACATATGAGTATGGTGTCCTCTTGTTGTTCTTTCATACTGGCACGTATGCTCACACCTCTACCCTCTTGTTCTCTCATGCACACCAATTGTTCTCTCATGCACATCACCCTCTTGTTTTTGTGTACATACCCTCTCTCATGCACATCACAGGTGGAAACAGGGTCACAGGGTGCAGTGCAATTGGCACTTGGGTTATCGTTGGGGCTGGTGGCTTTGTTTGCCCTCATCACTGGGCTGCTGGTGTGGCTTTTCTTGCGCAGGTGTGCTTGTATTACTGCTTGTATTACGTATACGTGCTCTACAGCATGTGATTTTGTGGAGTGACGGTGCTTTATATTGTTGACCATGTGTGTATTGTTGACCATGTGTGCGTTGTTATCATAAGTATGTGAGAATTCCATGGATATCAATGGCCCCCACTTCAACAATAACAATAACTTCCACCCTGCACCCTCCCACCCACCCACATATACATGCATCCCCCAATCTCCACAACACACCACCAACCCCTGATCACCACACACACACCACCAGGCACAAAAAACGTGAATTGGCACGTGTACGTGAACGCACACAACTCAAATCCTTACGCACACTGCTGACTGGCATGTCAAGTGATCACTTTACCAAAATGAGCGATTTTGATGATGTATTGCGCACATACACACCCATGTGTTTTGTGGTCACCGATTTGGAGAACAGCACAGGCATGGCGGCTGCAGACAAGGCGGCATACACACAACTGCAGCAAATGCATGACGTGGTATGTGGGTGGTGGTGTTGGGTGTGTTTGCCGGGCGTGTGGGTGGTGTTGGGTGTTTTTGTCTGTTGTGTGTGCAGCTGCATTTGATTGCTGTGTTCCTATGATATGTGTATGTGTTTTTATATTATGCTGTGTGTATATATCTTTTGTTAGGCAATGCATCAGATGTCCATGTGTGTGTACAATTCACAACCACACACACCTCACCACCAATCCAATCACACACACCACAACACACACACTCAACACACACACACACAACACAACACAAACAAGCAACACAAACACACACAGATTGTACGTGAGTACATCAACAAGCATAGCGGGTATGAAATAAACACAGAGGGTGATTCCTTCAGCATAGCATTCCTGGATGTACCTCGAGCAGTGCTGTTTTGCCTCAATGTGCAGCAGCGGCTACTGGAAACCAACTGGCCTCAAGAGGTGCTGCGGCTGCCTACATGCAAGCCGGTATGTGTGTTTGTATGGGTGTGTGTTTGTGTGTTTTGTGCGTGTGTTATGGGGGGGGGCTTTGTGTGTGTTGTTTGTGTTGTGGGGTCCTTTGTATGCATGGTGGTGTATGTCCACCACATCATACACCACACAACACCCACCCACACAACACACCCACACAAAACCCCACTCATAGGCCTACGATGCCCAGCATGAGCTCGCATTCAAGGGTCCCCGTGTACGCATGGGCATCCACTATGCCCCAGAAATGACTGTCTTTTGTCGAAAACACCCCCACACAAAACACTGGGAATTCCGAGGACCTGGTTTCCAGGTAGCCAAGGAGCTCGGGGATGCAGCCAATGGTGGCCAGGTATTAATGACGGATCATGCATGGGTACAGTTGTCAGGGCAGATGGCTGACGCTGGGTTTCCGGTGGTGTGTCAGTTGGGGAAGTTTAAGATGCCGGGGCTGTCGGATGGGGTGTTTTTGTATGAGGTGCAGGGGCAGATGGGGAGGATGCTGTCGAGGAAATTTGGACCACCACGCACGGTAGTTTGTTTTTCCATGTTTGGTTGTTGTGTATGTGGGGGATGCAGTGTGTGTGTGTGTGTGTGTATATATGTTTTCTTTTTTTTGTGTGTGTATAGAAAGGGGAGGCAGGTGTGCAATAGTAGGAACACACACGCACCATCACACGTGCACCATCACACACGCACCCCAAACAACACAGATCATAAAAACAGTAGAGGGCATAGGCTTTGACCTAGGCCTCCCCCCCACCCCCCTGGACGTCAAGGGGGCCCCCCTGGGCCCCCTTGCGTTTCCAGAACGCCCCGAAGACGCCTGCTTGGCATTTGTAGTGTGTAGACTGGTCCCTCCAGATACCACACCTGTGGCTTTGAGTGATGCTGCGTTTCAGTTGCTGAGGGAAAAATTGGATATATGTAGTAGTCAATATGAGGGGTACATGTTTCATGAGGATGTACGTGCATGGGGGGGGAAGCAAACAGCTGCATCGATGATGGTATGTTGGGGAGTGTGGTGGGGAGTGTGGTGGGGAGTGTGGTGGGGAGTGTGGTGGTGTGTGGTGGATGTGCTTGGGGTGGGGTAGTTGTGTGAGAGTGAGGGTTTGGTATGCAACCATTGTATACCCTTGTTGTATTCGTGTCATGTACATCCTCACATACATCCTCACATACATTCTCACTCACTATTCAACACATGTACACGTTCATACGCACCCCCCCCACACCTCACAACCCCCCCCCCCACCTCACACACCCCCGCACACACACTTCACACAGGATTGTCGATTCTTCTACGCATTTGACAAGGTTCTAGATGCGGTGCGCTTTGCCCATGTGGCCCAAATGTACCTCATGGCTGATACATGGGACAGCAATGATATGGAGCCCCTGGCGTTTGGGGAAACAGAGCAAACACCTGATGGGCGGTTGTTATTTCGAGGGCCACGCATGGCAATGGTGGTGTCATGGACTGCAGATTTTGAGTATGATGATGATGATGGGGTGTTGGGGTGTTGGTGGTGGGGATGATGGGGATTTTGAGTATGATGATGATGATGGGGTGTTGGGGTGTTGGTGGTGGGGATGATGGGGATTTTGAGTATGATGATGATGATGGGGTGTTGGGGTGTTGGTGGTGGGGATGATGGGGATTTTGAGTATGATGAGGGGTGTGGGTTGTACGCGGAAGGAAACACACCACGCCAGCCCTACACACATGCATGTACACACCATGTAGCCACCAATTCACCATTCCACATCCCCTCCCCACCAAGCAAAACCACCACCTTATCACCCACCCATCTCCCACCCATCCCCCTCTACAGGGAGCTCGATGTCCCCAGCACACTCCAAGACTACCGTGACCCCGACGTGCGCTACATAGGAGAAGGTGTGGACACTGCAGGACTCATCGTCTCCACCCTCCATGGTGGCCAAGTGGTCCTCGACGCAGCAGCATGGGAAGCAGTACACGAGGTGCTGCCACTACAATGCCAAGCACTGGATTTGGGGGTACACTATGTCTGGCCACCCAATAGCAGCACACCCAATGCGCCACTGGCTGCACTTGAACCCATGCAACTGATGGAGGTCATGCCGGGCATGCTGAGCTATCGTGATTTCCCGCCATTGCGGACGTTTAAACAGCTGCAGCCGGGGTATCGGGATGCGCCCCCACCAAATAAAGACATGGTGATTATGTTCTTGAGGGTGGTCAAGCCGAGGGAGGTGGGGGACGCACAGCAGTGCTTCAAAACCATACCACACAACGGCGGTGTTGGGGTTGGGGGAGTTGGGGAGGGAGGGCACGGACATGGCAAGAAACATGTTGCAGGTGGTGTGCATGGAGGGGAGCAAGAGGGGGAGGATGGGCAAGGGGATGTGCCTTCCACCAACCATCAAGGGCATGATGAACAGGGTGTCGATGACATGGCGGTGGCAGAGGGGCCAGTGGGGAGTGGTGGGAGTATACACAGTGCCACACGTACCCTGGAGCAGTATGTGGGGTTATTGTGGGGTTGGGTGTTGATGTTGATGATGATGATGTGTGGTGATGTATGGTGATGATGATATGTGGTGATGTTGTTGATGATGTGTGGTGTTTTGGGGGGGATTTCCAACAGCCTTGCACTCGATCACAAACGTGCACTCCACCACACACACACACACAAAGCCACAAACAAACACACACACAGTTGGCACATTGCTGTGAGTCATGTAGACCTCAAAATACGTGCACTGTTGTTAGAAATGGATGGGTATGAGTGCAAGGAGCCTGAACCAGGGAAATTCACAATTGCCTGGAGGTATGTAGTATACTGTGTGTGTGTGTGTGTGCTGGGTTGTGAGGTGGAGTATTGGGGTACTTGTGTTGGTTTTTGTTCTATACATGTGCAGGTGAACACGTGTATGTACATGCACAACGCTGTCGCTCCTACCCCACCCACAACCCCATCCACCCTCTTGAACACTTTCCACATTCCCACCACCACCACCACCACCACCACAGCAACCTTGAAAGTGCCATCATCTTCAGTGCAGCAGTCCACATGGAACTCATGCAGCTTGACTGGGACCCAGCGGTTCTCCAATGGGAAGACTGCACCCCCACCACTGACGACGCAGGGCACCTCCTGTGGAGGGGGTTGCGAATAAAGGTGGGCATGGCATACGGCACACCCACACTACGCAAGCCGCTCAACACGGGCAGGGCGGATTATTTTGGGGCACTACCCAACCTGGCAGCGAGGGTGTGTTCACTGGCACGCCCGGGGCAGTCGTTGTTGGATGTGAGCAATTCGGTGGTGGCTGTGTTGGACGGGTTGATGCAGGATGCGGTATGTTGTTGTGGTGGATGATGTTGCCCAAACTCCCACCAGATAATGTAGTATGTAGTTCTATTACATCATGTGCACCCACCTCAACCAAACCACCCCTGCGCACACCCCCCTCACACCCCCCTCACACCCCTCACACATCCCTCACACATCCCTCACACATCCCTCACACACCCTCACACACCCTGACACCCAGGCACACACTGCGCATGTGCAGTCAGGCAACACCGAACTGGGCATGTTGGTGGATGGTATGCAATTGGGTGCATGGGGTCCGTATCCATGTGATATCCGGATCTGGGGACGCTTCAGTCACCCAGAACTCAAAGGGATCCCGGATCAGCGTCTGATCGCTACCATTCGGCCATTGTCATTGGCTGGGAGGTGGTTTGAGAGGCCAAGGCAGAGTAGTGGGGTTGGGAGGAGACACAGTGCCGATGCATTGGGGTATGTGGGGTTTCCCCTATGTTTTATCACAATCATCTCATCATGCACAAACATTCCACATCCCACATACACACATACACACAAAGGTACACAGAAATGCACACACACACACAAACACAAAAAATACACCAAGAAAAAAACACAACAACACAACATACATGCAAAAACACACAGGCGTTTGCAAGTGGCCCTCCACGACCCTGCTATTCACGATAATCACCTGGGCATGTCTGTTGAAGAGACACTAGGCGCACTCCCACCCGCCCATTCAGGAAACGGTGCAGTTTCATTTTCATGTGGAAGCCGTCTCCCTCCTGCGTTGACCATGTTGACCAAGCATTACAGGCAGAAGCATCGCATGGCGAGGATACGGAGGCGACTGCGGCGCAATAGGGTACTGTGTGATTGTGGTGGGGATGTTGTGTGGTGGGGATGTGGTGGTGGTGATACATACCAACACACAATAAATAAATAAATAAATAAATAAATAAATACATAAATACATAAATACATAAATAAAAAATACATAAACAAATAAATAAACACATAAATACATACATAAATACATACACACACTAATATGATAATTTAAAAACACACACAGGTAGCATGTGGGTATGGCACGGCCCCCACAGGCTCTCTACGAGCAGCCGTTGGTCAGGGTAGCATGGCAGGGGGCACAGAAGCTGCTGGAAGTGATGCCAGTGACAATGAACACACCCATACACACAGTGGTGCATGTGTGACCAGTCGCTCAGGTGGGAGCTTTTCTCTTACCGCACCAGAGCTGCTGGCGTCATTGGGGCGCATGGAGGGAGGGGGCACCATGGGGGGCGGGGGTAATGGTGGGGAAAAGGAAGGAGGGAGGGGTATTATAGACACAGTACCCCCTGGTGGTGGTGGTGGTCATGGTGGTGGTGGTGTGCCTGGTGCTGTCCCCCCCGCTCCCAATCAAGAGTTGGTGGCGGCTGCACGTATGGCCCGGGGTATACTCCCCCTGGAGCACCTTTCCCATGTGCCACTGACCCGTTTGAGTGTGTTGAGTCACACAGGAACAGTCACTGGGGAAGGGGTTGGGGTGGGGGACGTGCGCCTACTGCAAGCACAGTTGCAACAGCACGGTGTGCAACAGCACGGTGTGCAACAGCACGGTGTGCAACAACAGGGTGTGCAACAACAGGGTGTGCAGCAGGACATGCAGGGTCCCCATGTGGTGCAGGGATCACAAGTGGAAAATAATGCATATGCCAAGAGTGTACCAGTTGCACAACATCAACGTATGCCGAGTGCATGTGAGTCGGAGGAAGATATGACAACCCCCTTTGCAGCATCCCCCATGATGCCACCAACGATGACGACGCCGGTGCCGCCGAAATCCCATGTTGCCAAGACCACCACTACGACCACCACCACCCCAGCAGCGTATACACCTACAAAGCAGGCTTCTTCTGGTGTGTTGCCCAGTCATGCGTCCCAGGGGCGATGTACGAGGGTGTGGTACGAGCAGCAGCCTGGGGATTTGGGGATGCGGGTGGGGGCCGGGATGGATGTGGAGAGTCCCAGCTTTGTCATAGGGGAAGGCATTGGGGTGACAAGGGGGACAGAGAGTACTTCATCTGCAGAGGATTTGGGGCAGCGCACGAGTGGGAGCTTTAGCAAGGTATGATGTGAACGTATGATGGTGGTTGATGGGATGTGTTGTTTGGGAGGGCGGTGTTGGTAGTGTGTGTGTGTGTTTTGCTATATTTATCACACCCAACAGAATGCAAAAACTACTCCAACACAAAAACATACGAAAACATGTCCCCCCACACACAATCAGGAACCGCTCACCGCGTTTGTACCAGCATCATCACAAACCAGCAACAGCGAAACCACTGCATCCCGTCGTAGCCGCAGTGCCAGCCGCAGTGCCAGTGGCACCACCCCCAACCGCCGGGGCACCAGTGCAACAACCGCCTACGAGGACATTGTGCGCAACGCCATGCTCGAGGCACGTGTGACGATTGAGGGGCAGCGACAGATGAGTCAATCCCTCCCACAGCGACTCAGCAAGGCCGGGGTGGGATCCCGGAGCAGTCGGCGATCCCTGAGGAATGTAGCCATGCAGCAGCAGCAGTCTCTTGGGTCAGCAGCAGCAACACGACGTGTGCTTGCGCCACACGTAGATATGCAGGAGGGCAAGGGTGAGACACGCACAGGGGAGTGAGTGGTCAGGTTTTTATTGTACATTTTTTCGTTGTACATTGATTATTCTAGTTGCACTGTTGTATATCACCTGAGAGATTGCTGAAAACTGATGTAACACTGAGACTAGGGAAACATTGATAAGGCAACACTGATGCTTTTATCATCATCTTCTCGCGTGATTCCTGCAAACTGTGGCGCAAGCTGTGGCAGCATGCGCATGAGTAAGCGTGCATACCTGGGTTTGCTGGGCCTCATGGTGATGTCTTCCAGTTCTTCTTCCAGAGCATCGTCATCCGTTTCGTCAGACCAGCAGGACACAGGTTCGTTGGTGCGTTGTGGTGCGTATTTCCCCTTGATCACACCCCCATGACACACCACGACGCCATCACCCAGGTTTATCCCAAGCAACCAGCAGCACCCCAAGCACCAATGGCGCCACAGCATCAGCCAGCACGCGTACCAAAGTGCTGCATTTTGTGCGTCATGGAGAGGGGTATCACAACATTGGCCATGATGAGCTGGTGGACTCGCCACTCACATATCGAGGGTGGGCAGATGCAGAGGGGTTGCGTGCCCACCTGCTCGCTATGGAGGCATTGGACACACCCCTTGATGTAGACGTATGTGAGTTGCTGTACTGTTGGGGTGTACGTATGAGGGGATGTGCATGCACATGATGTATGTCTCATGCGCGAGCATGGCTGTTTTGTTGCCAACAATACCACCATACCTCTCACACCCACCACCCCAACCCCATTCCCCACACCAACACGCACCCCTTCACCTGTACCAACAGCTTGTGGTGGTCTCCCCCCTCACACGCACACTAGAAACAGCTGCTGCTGCGTTTGGGGGGGATGCTATTGAAGAGAAGCAAGGAGAACAAGAGGGAGAACACGAGGGGATGCAAAACGGAGAGGGGAATGGTGTGCGCATGGACAGCAATAGTGACAGTGACGATATGGGAACCCGTGGTATGTGGGTTGTTGGTGTGTTCTATTGGTACCACAGCATTTTCTGCAGGGAGTTTGCACACATGCCCACGCACACCCTCACATCCTCACACCCCTCACAACCCCCCAACGCACAGTGCTCATGCATGCACAGCCACACATCAGAGGCAAGCAGGCCCCTCATGCCGCCATTACTCTCCCCCCCAATCGACCCTTCCTCGCATATGAGGACATTCGAGAACGCATGAGTGTCCACAAGTGTGACCGCCGCCACCCACTGTCCATCACAAAATCGCATTTTCCTGGTGTTGACTTTTCTCTGGTCAACACAGAAGAGGACGTGTTGTGGGGGCAGCGGCATGCACAGGTGGTGGGGGATGATGCACAGGGGGACAGGTTTGTGGTGGCGGAGGCCCCTACTGCTGTGGCTGAGAGGGGGAGGCGGGCCCTTGCCTGGTTGCTGCAGCGGTATGGTGTGTGTGGGGGGGTACCCGAGCGGTGTATTGGGTGGGTGGGTATGCAACACGTACACATTATGCACCATTTGTTCACCCCTCCACCCCCCCCTCTGCTTTCAAAACCATACCCACCCCATCATCACCATCATCACCATACCCACCCTCCCACCTACACAGCCCAGAACAATCCATTGCAGTGGTGGCCCATCGTGAAATCCTCATGACAATGCTCCGCACTGCTGCAAAAGAACACAGCGTTGACCCGGAGTTCTCCCGGGCGTTGACCAAGGGGTTTAATCACTGTGAGTTGCGATCAGTGGAGTTTCATGTGGAGGAGGGGCGCCCACTGCGTATGGTGCAGGAAAACCACTATCAGGGTGGCATGGCGCGGTTGTGGTTGTTCCCGGTGAATTTTGTGAAACAAAAAGGGGGGCAGCTGGTGCATGCGGCATGGGGGTGGGTGGGTGGTCGCAAGGGGACCAAGTAGGTGTGGGTTGGTAGTTATTTTTTGTGTTGATTGATTTTGTGGTTTTGCTTGTGTGTGTGTTGTTTCTTACTTGTGTGTGTGTGTGTGTGTGTGTGTGTGTGTGTTGTTCTCGTCATCATTCATGTGTCATTCATCATTGTGTGTGTTGCATTCATCATTCATCATTGTATTGGACAAGAAGTCGATTATTGTGTTTTGCCATGTCGTGTATTGTGTGGTTTTCCCTCTATCCTCAAGCCAACAACAACATGTAACAAGCTGGGTGTTGTCGTTCCCCTCCCGCTCCCACTCCCACTCCTCCCATGGCCCCCCTTCCATCACACTCCTGTCATTCATTCGTGCATTCCACTTACAGCACGGTGTGCACTGTGTAACACACCATTGTCAACAACACACCATTATAAACAACAACACAATAGCAACAAATGAGTTCATATGCATGTCGCGCATATCAAAAACAACATATCAAAGACAACAAGTACATCCATGGATTCATTTGGTGCAACACACATACACACCAGCCAACCTGTGCCCTTGTGTGTGCATACCCCATCAGCACCTCAGCCTGCTCTTGTTTTCTTGAAGAAGAAAAAAGAGAAAAAGAAAGAAATACTCTCCCCTTGCTGTCGTTCTACTCTGCAAAGTCCACCAGTGTACCAACAAACACCACGGCTAAAAACGTAATCATCACCAGTGACAGTAGGATAGGCAACACGCGGTTGTCATATGGCCCATCCATCTTTGCCCTGTGTGTGGAGGAGTGTGTGCATTGGTGTGTGCATTGGTGTGAAAAGGGCATAAAGAGAGGTGGAAAAGGAAAAAAGGGGCAGTATTGGTTTTGGGCGACAGCAATTGTCTGCATGCACAGCAGCTGACCATTTCAACAACCACCTCAACAAACCCTATACACATACAAGAGCATGTTGCCACGGATGCGAAAGTTGACAGCTGCATAGATTGCCATGCATATGCCGATGAGCATCATCGTCAGCGCCAGCACACGCACTGCCACGGCTTGTTTGACGTAATCCGAACCCCAATGCTTGTGTGCATGGCCTGATACACCCAATAATGCTGCAGAAATACTGCCAATGGTGACAGACATGTTCATCCAGTGCATAAACGTACGTTCATTGGCTGTGATGGGGTTTTGCGTGGTAATGTCACAAGGTGCCAGGAGCAGGTTGTCACAGCACACCCTCAACAGCAAAGATGTTATACAAATGTCACAATACATACCGAAAAACGCCTTGGCGTCTGTCCTCCGGACCTCGTGCACTGGCATTGTTGCTGTGTAGTCTCAATCAGCGTCTATAGAAAACAACAGCGTCTGCACTGTCGGCCTTTATATGGACAAATCACTGCCAGCAATGGGAAAACCACATGAATACTTGCAACGCCGAAAACAACAACCTATAGGGAATATTTAGACGGAATAAAACACCAGCACAACCAGTTGAGCAACGTTGCTGACCATTGCCCACACTCACTTGCAATTGCCCCAGCATACGTGTGTCCCGTGCTACAGGGGTAGCTCCTTCATCAAGGAGGGTTTTAGTGTCACTCTTTCCGGTTGACCGTGTTGCTAGCTGCTTGTAAAAGCACTTGCACAAGTACTTGCAGTGCATTATGAAGTACGGCAAGTACTTGGAGGCCAAGGCAAGGCCGGAATGGCGTCAGCATTACCTGGATTACAAGGGGCTCAAGGACTTGATCAAGGAGTCTGTGGCAGAGGCTGAATCTGGCGTCGTTTCCTACAGCCCCAGGCAGACTTCATTGACTGTGGTAAAGGGTACGTTGGGGCATGTGTGTGTTTGCTATACAACATCATTGATCATCGACCATCATCGTGTACATTCCACGCAGGTGGCACAGAGCAAAAGGCTGCAGCTGAGGAACGCTTTTTCTCTGCCCTGGAAAAAGAGGTGTGTTTGGTGCTTGCCTTGTGATTGGCCTTGGTTGAATCAGATACCACCATCATTTCCATCATCTTGACCATCATCATCCCCATTCCGTAATTCCGTACCCCCTCACTCCACACCCCACCATCCATAGGTGGCCAAGGTCAGCAACTTTACAGGCACCAATGTCACCTCTATACAAAAGTCCTTGTTGGCCCTCAAAGAAAAAGTCAAAGCAGACAAGGAACGTCGTCACACAGAGGAATACCTGCAGCAGGCTGGTCGCATTGGTGATGATTTTTTGCAGCTGGAGAAATTTGTCAACCTCAACTACATGGTGTGTGGGTGTAATGTGTGTTGTTGTGGTGTGTGGTGGTGGTGTTTTGTGACATGGCTGTTGTGTGCGGTGGCGTGTGGTGTTTTTATAGCGTGTGTGCATGTGAACTGTGACACAACAACAACACCCCCCACATACCCTTAAAATCACCCCCCCAACACCACAGGGTTTCCACAAGATACTTAAAAAACACGACAAGATGCTCCCCCACGCCCCCTGTCGCCAATTCTACATCGCCCACCTCCACCAACAACCATGGGTACAGGGCAACTACAGTGGCTTGCTTGTCCAGCTCTCTGCCATCTATTCCGAACTTCGTGGGGACAGCAGTGGTGTGAAAAACGAAGACGCTGCCCAGGGCTTTGTGCGGTCAACCACAAAGTACTGGGTTCGCACAGAAGATGTGAGTCAGGTCAAACATATTGTTCTCCAGCACTTGCCTGTGTTTCAGTTCAACAAGGATGATTTCTCAGGGGATGCCCAGTTGATTAATTCAGTGTATATGGATAATAGCAGCTGTGAGTTGTATCATGGGCGGTTGGATAAAAAGCCGGGGGCTATTGCGCTGCGATTGCGGTATGATGTGGTGTGTGGTGTGTGGTGTGTGGTTGTGTGGTTGTGTTGTGTGATGTGTGATGTGTGATGTTTGGTTGTATGTTGTGGTTGTGTGTTGTTTGATAAGTATGTCATATTGATGACATTTCCACTCTCTCTCTCTCTCACACACACACACACACACACACACACACACACACACACACACACACAACCCAAACACCCCCACATACAGGTGGTATGGTCCTGCAGAACCCAACCTGGTGTTTGTGGAGCGCAAAACACACAGAGAGTCTTGGAAGGGAGAGGAATCAGTCAAAGAGCGATTTGTGCTTCCAGAAGAAAAAGTGGTTCCGTTTCTGGAAGGGGAATATACTTTACAACAGGCTGTGCAGGAGTTGAGGAACAAGGTGAGGGGGTAGGGGTGTTTTGGGGGGTGTATTTATATATATATATAAATACACACACACCTACACACACACACACACACCTACACACACACACACCTACACACCTCCGCCCCAGGGCAAGAGTGAAGCAGAAATTCTCAAATTCTCCTCATTATTCGCCGAATGCGCCAAGGCAATTGACAGCAAACAATTACGCCCCATGGTGCGAACACAATACATGCGCACTGCCTTTCAAATCCCCTTTGACTCCACTGTGCGTATTTCTCTGGACACGAATTTGGTCATGATCAAGGAGAACCCTGAGGATGGGCCCAGCTGTACCATTGCTGGACGGTAGGGGGTGTTGGGGTGGGTGGGTAGGGGTGGGTAGGGTGATGTGTGAGGGCGATGACGTGATGTGTGAGGGGTGGGTGTTGTGTGTGAGGGGTGTTGTGTTGTGTGAGGGTGTACCAATCTCATTGTAATTCTTCATTGGCAGCTGGTGATTGTATTTCATTCAATCCATTCTTTTCTGTGTGTGTTTTTGTCATTGTTTCTTTTTTTTTGTGTGTTGGTGTTTTTATTTTTGAAAAACGTCATACATCATTTCCCCCAACGCACATGCATGCATTCTTCACCACACACACACACATCTTCCCCTCCCCCCCCCCAACACACACATTCCCCCCCCCACACACACAGGTGGTACCGTGACCCCTCCCTCCCAGTGGGTCGCACAGAAATCACACGCTTCCCCCATGCAGTTCTTGAGGTCAAACTATCCCTGGCTGAGGGTGAAACAGCACCTGCTTGGGTCACTGAACTCATCGAATCCGGCATGTTGACCGAAGTACACAAGTTTTCAAAATTCATACATGGGACGTGTACATTGTTTCCCGACATGGTACAGGCGGTGCCGTATTGGGTGGATGATGAGAGCGTGCGGCCGTCGATGCTGATGTCGGCACCTGCAGTGCATCCTGCTGCTGCTGGGTACGTCATGTGGTGGGTGGTGGTGGTGGTGGTGGGGTTGGTGGTTGTGGGTACTGTGTAGTTTGGGATGGTGGGTGTTGTGACTTTCTTTTTTGTGCACAATGTGTACATGATGCATTACACACACACATTTTCCTGCCATGTACACTGTACACACATCCCATCCATCTTACCCCCCCCCTTTCACAACCTCGCGCCCCCCCACCACTACCACAGTGCCGACGCCCATGTCTCACAAGCAAACAAGCCCCGCAAGCGAGGGGAGCTCGAGGGCCTCCAACACCCCCTGTTGGGTGATCGCCCCACCCTCCAACTCATCCGCCCCCGTGAAGAGACACAACGCCACAATGGCAAACCGGGATTCCTTGACTGGTGGTTTTTGGACAGACCAGAGATTAAACGCAAGTCAACAGCACTCAATTCCACACCCATGAAGATTGAACCCAAGACGTTTTTTGCCAATGAGCGTACGTTTTTGTCATGGTTGCACATGGCTGTGACGATTGGGTCGATTGCATGTGCGTTGCTGGGGTTTGCTGGGTCTGCACATCGCGACAAGAAAAAGTCATCGGTATGGGTGTGTTTTCTTTTGGGGTGTGTGTGTGTTTTGGGTGTGTGTGTGTGTGTTTTGGGTGTGTGTGTGTGTGTTTGGGTGGGGGCAGGGGAATGGAATATACACGTATGTGTGTGTTTACATTTGTTGTCATTTTTGTGTTGTACACATGCTCTTTTTTGCTTTCTCTTTCTGACACACACACAAACACATGTGCACTCCCTGAATTACACACATACACACACACCTTCCCCCATGCATTCCCTCACACACACACACACACACACACCTCCACACACACAATCCCCCCTCCCCCCAAAACCAATAACAGGGTGGTACAGAAAACCTAGTGGAGATCATTGCCCTGATATTGCTCCCAGTTGCCATCCTCATGTGTGCCTATGCGTTGGTGGTGTTTATTTGGCGTGCACAGCAAATTGAAAAGAAACATGTATGTTGTGTGTGGGTGGGTGTGGGTGTGTATGCTGACGTTGTTTGTGTGTGGTGGAAACATTGTGTTGCACATGTCCATCTGACATAACACTCTCTTCACACCCTTGTCAACATGTGCATTTTGCATTGTACAATGCATCATGACACCCATCCACCACCCCATAAAACACACATACCAACCCGTGACACCCACCCTCACACACACACACCACCGCTTCAACAGGCGGGGTACATTGATGATCGCAAGGGTCCTTTAACACTAGCAGGCGTGGTGGTGGTGGCAGAAGTTGCCATATTCATTGTGTCATGTGTGGACTTTTACGAGCAAATGAAGGCATCTGAAGCACCCAGTCCTGCACCAGCACCTGCATTGGCATGGTTTGACTCTGCCTGATGATGTCCCCCTGATGATGATGAGAGGGTGTTGTAGTTGACACAAGGAAAATGTTTGCTGCTGCATCATGGAGGAATTGGTGATGGAGGCATTTGGTTTCATGAGAGTGACGCGCAGGAGAAATGAATACATTGGTTGTGTCCCACATTGTGGAAAAAGTTGATTGTAAGGTGTTGGCAAGGCGGTGTGTTGACATCAGTGTTGACAGAGCAATTGCTGAAAAGATTGCGTGTGGAGGAAGTTTCATCAAAAAGAACATCATTATAAAAACCCCATGAACTAGCAACATCCAACAATTGCTTCTAGACAAAAGCTGATCCTTCCCCTCAGATCATCATTGAATCGTTGTTGCATACGTCATGAGCGACAACACAACGCTCCAATTACAAGACCTCAAGGGTCAATCTGTGCTCAAAAGCCCAGGATCTGTTGCAGGGTGCGGTTAGAGTGTGATGAAAGATGGATATCCCCCATTCCTGCCTCACGACACGCCTCGTCACCTGTGTCCTACAACAGGGAGGGTATTGTCATCAAAAACTTGGAAGACTGCAGGTATATTGGTGTCGCATATTGGTGTGCAGACCCTAGCTTCCATCCACATGATCAACCACGCCACCACTCATAGTGTGTATGTGCTGGACCATGCATCTGAAGTGGAGGTGACCAATTGCATCAATTGCACCATCTTTGTTGGTAGGTAGTGGGTGTGGTGTGGGTGTGTGATCCCGTAGTCTACATAACACACCATTCCACACATATCTCCAGGTCCCGTCGATGGCCCAGCCATTTTTGAAGACTGCAAAGACTGCAAGGTAGCAGTCGCATGCCAACAATTTCGTGCCAAGACGTGCTCTGACTGCGAATTTGGTATGTGACTGGGTAGGCTGTCTGTGTGTTGTATCCAGTCACGACATCCCATTGCTATACCACACAAACACCAGGTTTGTACTGTGCCACGCAGCCCAGCATCACTGCAAGCACCGGCATCAAGTTTAGCTGCTGGAATGGTGCCTACCCAGGTCTCACCCAACACTTTGCTGCAGCATCCCTCGACCCCAAATCGAACAATTGGAACAAGGTGTATGATGGCAGTGCAGAGGATGGGGCAGCACCCAATTTTGTAATTCTCGAGGAGTTGGCAACATACTGGGAGGTGCCACTTGAGGGGGCTGGTGCTGCAGACAACCCAGTGCCCGGGCCTGCGGGGCAGCTATATGCTGCTGCGGCTGATGTGGGGGATGTCATGCCATCAGGCGGTGTGGCAACAGGCAATGGGATTGGGGAGCCGCTGCCCGAAGATGCCTTTGCTGCACCCATCCCTGCCGACGTGTTTGGTGGCGATGACCTCAACGGCGCCATGGACTATGTACGTGGTGAATGCTCCGTGTGATGCTTGATGATGTTTCACCACCACATGCGCACCATCAGAAGCATTTATTTTTTCCTGCAGGTGCCATCGCAGCCACCAGAGGACAATCCACGTGCAGCAGCCGTGCGTGACATGCAGCGACAGCGTCTCAAGGATCAAGAGGCATTGGAAGCCACCAAGAAGACCAAGCTGCGTGATGATGCTGCAGATTACCTGTCCAAGTTTTATGAGCGTCGCCAGGCGTCCAAGGATGCCCGTCGCAAGGAAAACAGGGACAAGCTGGCACCTGCTGCTGATACCCCGCAGGGTGATACACCATGGGAGCGCGTGATTAGCATGATTGACTTTCAGTTTTCCAAGTATGTTTGGGATGAGTGCATGGTTGGTACACCCAGGTGGTACACATCCTCCTGCAACACAACAGGCCCAATGCAGACATGTCACGGTTCAAGAGCACACTGTACCTTGCCAAGAGCAAAAACATGGGCACTGCGGCCTGACCGAGTTGGTGATATCTTGAACCATATCTTGTGTCTCGTATTAAACTTTTAGACACGCAATACGTTTGCACAGTAACATTGGTACGCAGGATCGCCATTCGCATACAGCAGCAGCACTGGGATACACAATACGTGTGTCATCTGCACCGGAAGCTGCTGAACGTGTGCTTTGCTATTCCTTCCTATTCCCTGGTGAATGGTCAATCTCGTACACACCAATGCCATGCACGGTGGTGCTTGATTAAACTAGGGCCTAGCACAATCACGACTGCCATCTTGTGTCACAAACAACAACCTATATAAATCTCGTACACACCAATGCCATGCACGGTGGTGCTTGATCTAACTTGGGCCTAGCAGAATCACGACTGTCATCTTGTGTCACAAACAACAACACATATGTCATCAAACCCTCCATACCTCGCCACGGGGGTTTGGGTGCCCTCCTGTGCACCAGTGACCTTGGCAGACTTTGATAACGCTACAGCACTCGCTTTCAACCCAGCGTCTTGGGATTTCTACTCGTCAAACAGCTCGTGGTACGTTGATCATGCCATCCAAGACATACAATTGCCGGGGGAGTTGTGCTGCTACTAACAAGGGGTTTTGTTTTCATCATTCCCATGGCAGTGATCAACTTCCCATCACACGTGCACCGCACAACACCCCAGGTGGATTCCAGGGGCTGTGCTGGGTGGACTCTCAGCCTTGGGGTTTATATGCTTCACAGTGTGGTTGTTTACACTGTGTTGCCGACGACACCACTGGCAGCATGAGCTCGAGACGCTGCCCGCCAGTTGGAGCGCCGATGGTAGCAAGCGCACGTATGTGTAGTTTTTGGTGTAGTTTTTGGTATCTTTTGTTTTTTGACGTCTTTGGGGGGCTGAGAAACGTTGACCAGCATTCCTGCTATTATTATCACAGGCACAAGCGGTGGAGCATTGGCAACATCTTGATCATCCTACTTTTGTACGTGGTGGTGCATGCTGGTGCATGCTGCTTGCTGTGACATGCGTTTACATTTACACACACCCTACACACACACAACACACACCTTACACACACAGTCTCGCAATCGTTGCGTTTTGCATATGGGGCATGGTGGAGGGCATCAAGATGACCAGCAACACCATATCAGGGTTTTGGGCAGTGGTGTTCAAAGCAGATCAAAGGGTACGAAGGGAAATAAGGTGAAAAGAACCTGCCAAATCACCTCTTCTCATACACACCACCCTTTTCACTCCCACAACTGCACCTTGCTCCACCTCACCACATGACACACCACATTGCTCCCCCACAACACACCTTGCTCCACCCCACAACACAACACTCTACTACACCCCCCCCCCAACGCAAACACACAGATCAACTTCATCAACAAGGCAGCCAAGGCACTGGCCACAGGCGTCACAGCAGTCAACAATGCACTGTTGACCATCAGCACATCTGCCCTGGCCAATGCATCTGCACTCACCATACCTGGAAGTCAGCTGATTAATGGAGAGAATACAACAGTGGGGGGCGCAGTGGCACGGGTGGTTGAGGTGGCACCTGAGGCGATCAGGAACACAGCTGGGAATATATCTGCTAATGTATGTATTCTGCCTGGTTTGGAGGGTGGGATGGGGTGTGGAGGGATGGGGTGTGTGGTGTTGGTGGGGCAGGAGTGGGTAGGTTGATTTTGGACTGTGTACATACACACATGCACTATATACACACACACACACACTCATACCTTGTACATACCACACACACACACATACCACACACAACCTCATACAACACACACCCTCATACACCCCACAACCTCATACACCCCACATAGTTTATGACCCCATTAAGAGACAGTCTCTCAGCTGCAGCATCAAGTATTGAGTCAGTGGCTGTTGATGGGCTTGGGGGTTTTATCAACGACTTTTACCCTCCTACTACCACTGTACGTGAAGGGGTGGGGGTTTGTGTATACAGGGTGAAGGGGTGGTGCTGTATGGAGAGGGTGAAGGGGTGGGGTTTGTGTGTACAGGGGTGGGGTTTGTGTGTACAGGGGTGGAGAGGTGGGGTTTTGTGTTTATTTACAGGGGTGATGTTTTGTATGGTCTTGCATGTTTAAAACATTCGAGTATATTTCTTCCATCATCTCACACATGATGTTATTGTACACACACACACACACACACACACACACACACACACAGTTTAGCGAGACATGGCGCTGGTATGCCCCTGCGTTTCTCTGTGACTACAGTCTTGTGTGTGACACTATACACATGTTTGTGTACCCCGCCCACTGGCGATCAAACACCACCACCCACCCACCCACCCACCCGCACATCCATACATATACCCCCCCCCCCCAACCTCCCCCCCAAACACACACAAAAACAACAGGATTCTCATTGCGGTATTTTTTGGTGTCGTCCTGGTCAATGCCCTGCTCGCTGTCCTCGCTGCCCTGTCAGCCAAGTGGCCCCGCACAGCAGCCACCTTAACCTGCTTTTTATGGTTTTTTGTAGCATTACTGCTGCTCATTGGTGCCGGGGTGATGCCGCTGGGTGAGGGACTCACATCGCAAGGGTGCTTGTATGCAGAGACGTTTGTGTTGCGCATGGTGTATGAAAATGTTGCCAACCCTGATCCGGTATGTGGGTGGTGTGGTAGTGTGGTGGGTGGGTGTGGTTGTTTGATGAGATGGCATGATGAATATGATGATTCCCTATGTTGTTATCATCATCATGATCTCTATTGTTGTGCACACACATATACCACAAATCCACCAAGGCCACCACCACTCAAACATCCAAAATCCCACAAAATCCACCCTCACCACCCTCAAATCCACCCTCCCCCTACACAACACAGATTGTCAAGGCGCTGCGTTTTTACTTTGGTGGCCCTGGTGTCACGGATCGCATTGCACAGGAGTTGTACAACATCAACACCACCGCAGTTGCCGCCATAAACAGTACCATGCAGCCTGTGCGTGATTGGCTGGAAAGCCCACAGGGGACGGTGTTCTTGCGTAGTGTGCCTCAGGCATCACAAGCATTACAGGATTTGCAAAACCTCCGGGGGGAGCTGCAGGCTGTGCTGGCAAATACAAGTTTCGTGGAGGATGCTGTCAAGCAGTCGGATTTTCAAACCATATTTCAGGTGTGTTTCAGCATGGGTGCAGTGTATGGGTGAAGCATGGTTGTGTAGCATGGTGAAAGCTTTGTATCCACACCATGTTGGAAGCATGATCAAACACAACATCAAAACAATATGAACAAAACATGATCAAAACATCAAAACAACATCAGCATGGTTGCAGCATGGTTGCACTACTTTGTATCCACACCCTCCCCATCACACCACCACCACTTTGAACACATAGGAGGGCAAGACGTGGGCGTGCTGTGGGCTGCATGACACATCGTACAATTTGTGGATTGCATGGACAGCAACTGGGTGTGCTGGGTTGTTGTTGTGCACCTTGCTCACCCTCAAGGTGGTGTCGTTGTGCAATTTCAAGTAGGAGCACGATTGTGTATGATCCCTCGTGTCGTCAAGGTGGCGTTGTGTCGGCGTCACCTCTCACATATGTGTTTTCAAAACCAAGGTTGGAATTCCTGCTAGTGAATGGTATCATCATATTTCCACCATATTTCTGTACATGCTGTGCAACATATACGCGTAAATCACATCACGTCGATCTGATCATGGTTCGCTCACTGATTGTGGCTGCTCTCGCAGGAGCAGTGGCTGCTACTCTTTTGCTTGTCATTCTGGGCAACACAGGGCCGCTTGCTAACGTGCTGCTACGCATCGGGGTACGGTATTCACGCGCAAACCATTAGCCATCATCAACATACCCTAGACGTGGCAGTCAAGCACACAACCTTGGTCAAATCAGCTCATAATAAGCCCATACACACACTTTACCATCCTCGCACACAGCAACACTCCTCACGTGACAAGCTGCTTGGCCCTCCCCTCAACCACCATGATCACCTTGATCAGCATGCCTGGTTGTCCAACACCACGAGCCTCTCTGAACAGCAGCACTGGTGTGATGACCCATCCTACAGGAAATCAACCCTCAAACTCATCAGGGAATTGCCATTTGCAGGCGTTTTTGGAGACACACGCGGTGTGCGCAAATTTGAGGGCAGCGGCATGGTTGCCTACCCTGCCATACCAAATCACTATGCCATTGTATTTGACAACTTGAATGCTGTGGGCATCATTGGTGACAGGTTTCAGTTTCGCTTGCCGACCAACAAGCTGGTCGGGCCACTTGGTGAGGATTCGCAATTTGAAGGCGTAGCAATGATGCCTGAGAATGGACATGTGTTGCTGTTGCATGAGGCACTGGAACATGATGGTATGTGTATGGGTGTGTGTGTAGGGTGTGTGGGGTGTGTGCACTGGAACATGATGGTATGCTGGGAAAGGGGAGGTTGTTAAGGGAGGTGTGTTTGATATATCCGCATTTGTATTCATTCATGTATCTGCATTTATAACACAATGAAAATGTTCTACCACACACAGAGGGGTACTTGCCAGAGGTGAAAGAGGTTGCTATGAAAGATGATTTGTCAGGGTAGGCAGTATTGTGTGTAGTGTATGTGTGTCTGTGTCCGTGTATGTGTTTCTGTGCATGTGTTTGTGTATGTGAATGCACAGGGAGTGTACATGATGAGCAAGTACGCACGTGGAAAAAATGATGCATGCATTATAACACCACCACCATCAACAACAACAACAACAACATCAACAACAACAACAACCTACAGGTACGAGATCATTAGTCGATGTGTGGTCAACCTCAAATTGACCCACAGTAACAAGGGGCTGGAGGGCATGCACTATCACTGGGATGGGAAAGAAGGTATGCATGTGAGTGACTGTGAGGGAGTGACTGTGTCATGCATATGAGTGGATATGTGTGTGCATGGATGTGTGTGGTGTTTATGGATGTGTGTGTTCATGGATGTGTGTGTTCATAGTAATAATTGCAGATATCCATGTTGCTTGTGTATTGGATTAAAGCCTGTGGTACTACCCACGCAGGGTATTTGTTGAATCACACACACAGGGTATTTGTTGGGGCTGTGTGAGGGCAATTACTGCAAGGGAGGTGAACAGGGCAAGGAACGTGGTAATGGACGATTAATAGTGTTTACTCGCAAAGACTTGTCAACCAGGAATGGCACCATGTCATCATCGCACAGCAGCAATGATGATACACACGACTGCGAGTATGGTGGTGTGGTGTGTGGTGTGTACTGGTGGTGTGGTGTGTGGTGGTGTGGTGTTTACTGGTGGTGTGTGTACTGGTGGTGTGCGTACTGGTGGTGTGATGCATGTAGTACATCACCAATGACACTGTACCATCAACAGTGCGCCATTGACAATATACCTTGTACTTTTACTATACCTAGTATTACAATATACCTTGTACTTTTACTATACCTGTATTATGATGTATACTATATGTTCTTGTATTACACATTACACATTGTATTACACAGGTGGAATGTATACAAGGTCTTGCAGGTGCCTCCCACAGCCAACTTCATGGACTACAGCGAAATGAGTGTACACGCCAGCACCAACCGCATGGCCATCACCTCCCAGGTGTGGTGTATGTGTTGTGTGTGTTTTGCTGTGCAAGTGTGTTGCGTGTTTCTTGTGTGATGTGTAGCATTGCACAATATATTGTACAGTGTTGCAATGTACAGTACAGCATACTCCAATCGCCACAATAGCCACCCACATGCGCAGTACACAACACAACAAGCACTACACAACACAACAAGCAGCACACAACACAAGCAGCACACATTACATACCATCACAACACCACCAGGAGGACAGTGCATTATGGATAGGCACGTTTGACTTTGACAGCTTTGAGTTTGCTGGTGAAGGAGAGGTGTATACGTTTCCCCTCGACAACCACTGCAGGCAAATATGTATGTTTTATTGGAGGGTGTGGGGTTAGCAGTGCAGGCAAATATGTATGTTGTAGGGGGAAACCTAGTAGGGGAAACCTTGTGTGTGCAGGCAAATATGTATGTTGTAGGGGGAAAACATTGTAGCTGCACCAAGTCTTGGTACATGTGTACCCACAAGAGCATACACACACAATACACATACAATAACACACAGACTGCAATGTGGAGGGAGTTGAGTTTGTGGATGACAACCGCATCATTGTTGCTTCAGGTGTGTGGTACATGTTATTATGTCATTGTACATGTTATTGTACATGTTATTGTACATTTATACATGACATTGTACAATGGTACATGCTACTATTATATTATATACCACACACATACGCACTCCCCGGTATCTCCCTACAACAGACAAGGCCAAGCGCTACCAACCTCACGAATGCGTGGCACGTGACCAGAGCATTCATGTGTTTGCATTGCCATAGTCTTTTTCCTTTCTTCTGTGTTTTTTTTCTCCTAATGTAGTCTGGCGGTGTTCCAATCCCATGTTGCACGAGTACAATTGTTGTTCATATATAACATGATGATTGTGCAGTGTGTTTGCAAATAGTAGAAGTACATGCACACACAAATACACCCCCCGTTGTGTATTGGTGACTGCTGCGCTGGGCAGCACCTTGCAGCAGCACATTTGCAAGCACATGTTGTGTGCTGCCACAAGTTGTTTTCTTGAACAAAAACAACATAGTGTTAAACAGCATCAATCAGCAGTGCCATCAATCAATACAACAACCTCACCAACGACCCAGAAACAATTCAGATCTAACTCAATCATCAGCATCCCCACCTCATTATTGAACATTTTACAACAGCCCGTGCTACAGTATACCACAGATGTTGCTGCGTTGTTGGACACTACTATTTTGTTGTGTTTTACTCTTGTTGAGCACGCATACTCTTGCAGAAGACGACGATGAGGATGTGTTGGTGAGTGTCGTTGCTGCGTGTTGTTACATGCAGCACCATGCCACAAAACACGTGGCCCTCTTAATACACACACTTAATGCACACATCAATCACACATCATATATCTCAGGTGACGTGTGGGAGCCTCATCAAGCTTGTCCACGGACACACCAAATTCCTTCTCCACAGCCACGAGGTCAGCTATCAATATGGCACAGGCAGTGGGCAGCAAAGCGTCACCGCATATGGCCATGGTGACGACTTTGGCAGCTACTGGATGGTCGCCCTCGCCCCGGTGCGTTGTTGAGTGGGGACCCTGTCATAATGCCACCATGATCATCATACTTCAACCCACCGTCCCCCATTCCCATCAGGGAAAGACATGCGCACAAGGCACACCCATCACCTCTGGAACATATATCCGCCTGCAGCATCAGGCCACTCGCCGGTGGCTCCACAGTCACCTCTTCAAGTCACCATTGACACACAATCAAGAGGTGAGCGCCTTTGGCGACGATGACAACAGCGACACGGGGGATGTGTGGCAGCTCGAGATAGAGGGCGGGGGCAAGTGGACCCGCGATGAGGCTGTGCGGTTGAAACACAAGGACACTGGCATGTACCTGGTGACGCACAAGTATGGTGTTGTGTGGGTACAACGCATCTCAACACATGCATCTCAACACACACCTCAACATACACACCAGGCATACGTATGGGCGACCAATCAGTGGGCATCAAGAGGTGTGTGCGGTCAAGACGAAAAACGCAGCGAGTGTCTGGTCGGCAGCAGATGGTGTGTATTTTACTGGCTCCTCGAGTGACGATTTGTAGTGTTTTGTTTCATTCATATCTTGGTTGTAACAACGCATCATCATTATCATCATGTCCTCCCTGGTTCTCATGGAGAGCGCATGCACGGCAGCACCAGAGACACTGCGTGCTGAGGTTGGCCATCGGCCATCAGGTGCTGATGTGTTTTTGTGCACCGGTTGGCCTTGGAACGCAGCTGATGTATTCTACTGCATATGAAATATGCGATGATGTACCTCGTGTAGCTTTGCATCCTGTGTGGTGCGGGGACATCCTCTCATCGATGCATCGTGCTCGCACAGGGGGCGTCGTATCGCCCAATGGTGCATCGGTCCTATTCGAAAAGATCCTTACACAGAGCGATACCAATGGCCAAGGCCGCATCATACTCCCCAAGGTATGCCCGAGTTGTGGGGCAACATCCTTGATCACTCTGCAGCACCTCAACCCTCTATTCCTCCCACAGGCTGCAGCAGAGCGGCACCTCCCTACACTCAACAGCCACACAGGCAAGACCTTGGTGGTGGTCGACACACACGGTGTCCATCATGAAGTGCAGTTTCGCTACTGGACCAACACGCAGAGCCGTATGTACATCATGGAGGGCATGCTCCCCATCCAACAAGCATACCAAATGTCTGCAGGGGATGTCCTTGTATTTTCTGCCAATACCCACGGTCAATTCATCGTCTATGGTCGACCAGCAACCCCCGCTGACGCCAAATCCACCCGCAGGGCAGGTGCCCACCTCGAGCGACGCACGGCTGAAAAACAGCAACCATGTCGTGACTTGATCACACCCAAACGCATCAAACTCTTCAAACAACACGAATCCCCCACCACCTCATACCAACACCCACTGCCACCAGCCACCCCCACCCACGCCCTGGATGAGGACACCATCCTACGACTCTGCCACGCGCTCGACATTGAGGCACAGCGGGCGCTCCTCCCACAACCCATCATTGACGGCGTGTTTCGTGAGGTCATCCCGCCCACCCTGGATCTGAGTGCACTGGCCCCCGGCACCCCCGGCACCCAGCGCCCATGTAGCATCCTCCTTCGTGCGGTACAGCAGCAAGGGGTGTGGCTGTATGATGCAGGTTGCTGGCTTGCGTCTGTCACCATTGAGGGTGCCCTATTTCATGCTGCATTTACCAACCGCAAGGATGCAGAGGATGCATTGCTTGCTGCACGTCAGGAAATTGGAGGGGATGAGGGCGTGTGATGAGGGTTGTTTTGGGTTATGACAGTACTATGCGTGTAGAGTAAATATGTGTGTGTGTGTGTGTGTTTACCAAATATATGTACGGTGCTGAAAGAGAAACCAAATAGGAGTGGTGCACCACGTAGAATAACAACAACATAGTAGTGAATCATCATGTGTGTCTCTCACACGCTCATGCAGACCCGGCCTCATCTGGTGTTTTTGTGGTCATGCTGTCCACTGCATGCACCGCTTCCTGCAGCTCCTCCCAAATAGCCTGTGAGGGTGAAACAGTTGTGATGCAAAAGACGACGAGGGGATGACGATATGTGCACCATAGTGTTGAGAAAAAACATCTGGCAACACTTTGCACCTACCTTGTACACCAGGCGTTGACGCTTGACTGCATTGAGCCCTTCAAATGCAGGGGAAACCACATCAATGGCAACGTGGCGCCCATCCCCCGAGGTATCCACCACCGACACGTTTTCCGTCTCAAGTGCTTGACTGATTTTGGAACGCATGCTGGCCATTAATGCTGCAGTGATTTGACCCTGTTCTCCTGCACCACCTGTAGACGCTGCTTGGGCTACTATGAGAGATGGTTTGGCTGCAAACAGGCGGCATGAAAGTTTGGGATGATTGGTGATTGGGGAAGAGAACACTCTTCGTGCAACGGCAATTCCACGATGCATTACAAGAGGAGCTGTTGTTGATGCTGCTGCTAGGTGGTGGTGCATGGTGTTGAGTATATGGAGGAGTCTGTGTTTTTACTTGCTTGTTATAAACAACGTACAGGAAACATTCACTATGTAACAATACTATGGCACACGCACCAGCATATAGTGTATTTCTCGGGCGCTTGAGGCCGTGCAGCACGGTGCACTGGTACGAACTTGCACAACAATCATCAGCTTTGACCGACACATGCACCCACATACAACACTCCTATTCACAGCAAAAACGCCAGCCATCATGCCTACTATGCTGTCCGTCGATTGCAACGTCTGTGCTCGACCCATGCTGCTTTCACAGAATCACCATCAGCCGCCTACCCACATGCCCCAGTGCTCCTCGATGAGGTGCTTCAGCTGCTACAGCCATGTCAGCTTGGCACATTTGTTGACTGCACGTTAGGAGCGGGTGGTCATTCCGCTGCTGTACTGCAAGCACACCCGGTATGTTGTTGTGTTAACACCAACAGTGGTGCATTTAGGGTGGTGCATTGGTGTTTGTGGTGTTGTATGTCAACATCTTGTCAATAATGATAAACCGTCATCACACAAAACATCATCACACAAAACATCAACACATACACAGGAACTCACAACGTTGATTGGGTTTGACGCAGACACATCAGCACTGGATATTGCACGACCCCGTCTACAAGCCGCTTGTCACCAACACAATGCATCAACTACACTCCACCTTGTGCACGACAACTTTCGGTATGATTGCCTGTTGTATGTGTGTTGATGTGTGTTTGTATGTGTGTTGATGTGTGTTTGTATGTGTCTTGACACACTATGTACATGCTAGCGTACAGTCAAAAAAGGGTACAAGGTGTCTTTCTCACGTCGTTATCATACCCCCCTCTTCTCTCCCCACTCACTCTCCCCCACCAGAAACCTCACCCTCACCTCCACAGAAACCTTGCTCCCCATTTAAACTCCTTATGTGGTAGCACACAGGGGGTTGTGGATGCACTCTTGGTGGATTTGGGAGTGAGCAGCATGCAGCTGGACACACCAGATCGGGGGTTTTCCTTTCGCTTTCCTGATGCACCACTCGACATGCGCATGAATGCTGCTGCGCATGACCTCAACACCCTCAACACCCTCTCAGCAGGCAACACTGTGTCAGCTGTAGGCAACGCTGTGTCAGCTGAAGTCATACTCAACACCTGGTCTGAAATGCAACTGGGTAGAATATTCCGGGAGTATGGAGAAGAACCCAAGTGGAGATTGGTGGCACGGCGGTATGAGGTGTTTGGGGGGGGGTTGTTGGGGTGTGTGGTAGTATGTGTTGTTGGGGGATGTGGTAGTATAAAGTGGGGATAATATGTTGTAAAATGTGATTGTGGTCTGTGAATGCACTCATCTCCAACAACCCTCCTCGCAGAATTGCCCACCTGTACCCACCTTGAACCACCCCACCCCCCCACACACACAGCATCATAGACGCCCGCGAAACAACCCCCCTTAAAACAATACGTGACCTAGAACACGCAGTGGGGCGACTCTACCCACCCACCAATCGCAAGGGATGTGGTGGTGGTCAGAAAAAATCATCCATCCACCCACTCACCCGTGTATTTCAAGCATTGCGCATTGCTGTCAACGATGAACTGGGGGCTGTGGAGGCCCTGCTACCTGCAGCACTGGCGTCACTCAAGCCTGGGGGGATGCTGCTGGCCATTTCCTTTCACAGCCTGGAGGACCGGCTGGTCAAACGTGCCATGCAGGCTGCTGCAGGTGGGATGTGGGATGTGGGCGCATATTTGAATACTGGAAACAGGAAAGCAGTATTGTGAGGGTGTATCAGGGTGTAGTACATAGGGAGCTTTTGTGTTCACACAAACGACCCCCCCCTTCTTCAAGGTCAAAATGTGGAGCCGGTGCCCGGGGCCCGGATGCTCATGGACCAGCCAACCGTGTCCCTTGGGCGTGTTGTTACACGCAAGCCCATCACAGCGAGTCCAGAAGAACTGGAAGCCAATCCAAGAGCCAGAAGTGCCAAGCTGCGGTGCTTTCAGCGCAATGTGTGATGCTGGTGCACCACCCTCAAACCAACGAGTACCTTATCTAAACAGCTCTTGGGTTTGAGCAGTTTTTTCGCGTTTCGGTGTGCCAGCCAACCACATTGTCCAGCCCCTTGCAAAAACTCGAGTCCACACCTCCATTCCCACGCATTTTCAAAGCACAATGGCCGCCACCATGAAGGTTGTCTGCAATGCCCGCCCTGCCGTGGCTACCCGTACCACCAAGGTACGCATTGTGGTGCTAGACCAACATAGTAGTGCATGTTTGACGATATCAGCGTGGTGGCTGCAGCTTCGATGGACGAGAGGCCCAGATCTCGTGGCTCTCAGATCGCATGCGGAGAGCGTGAGTCGGATTGTCTAAAGCATTGTCCAGCAGCTTCGTTGTTCGTATCGTTATTTCGTTATTTCGTAGTCTCTACACCACACGCTATGCTGTGCACAAAACACACTGCTGTCACCTTGCCCCCATATTTACCCCAGGCTCCCGCTGCCCCCAAGGCCTTTGTGCGCCTCGCCCAGGCCGCCGGTGTGTCCATTACCTCCCTGTCCTTGGCAGCTGCCGCCTATGCAGGTGCAGCCACCGTCAAGCTGGGTGCTGACAACGGTGCATTGGTGTTTGACCCCGCCACCTTGACCATCAGCAGCGGCGACAGCGTCACCTTTGTGGTGCGTGGGAGTTGTGATTATTGGTGTTATTTTGGGAGAATGACTGTGATTATTACGCACATGTTCATACACACATATTCATACACACATGTTTTCACACACAACAGAACAACGCTGGCTTCCCCCACAACGTTGTGTTCGATGAGGATGCCGTGCCCTCCGGTGTGAACGCTGAGAAGATCAGCCAGGAGGACTACCTCAATGCACCTGGGGAGAAGTTCACCATCACCCTCAAGGAGGCTGGTACCTACGAGTACTGTAAGTAGTGATTGGGGAATGATGTGATGTTGTCGCCTCGACTTTTCTTCTTTCATCATTGTTCCCCCCCCTCTCGCACACACAGACTGCGAGCCCCACAAGGGTGCTGGCATGGCCGGCAAGATCATTGTCAAGTAAGCATGTGGAGTTGTTGCTCCTGATTGCTTGGCCAGAGATGCGTGCCGAGGAGTAGAGCGTTTTTACTAGTTTTTGTGGGGGCATATTTGTGTTTTGTTGTGTAAAACACAGAGCGACCGCAATTGCTGTTTGCACGGTGAGTGAAACACAGCAGCTTTTTCTTGTGGTGTTGGGTTGTGGATGTCGCCACATCTCTTCTTCTTGTTGGCCCTGACAGCTTCCAGCCATGTCGTCTTCAGCTCCGCCACTGTCCAGGTATGCGATCACCTTCCTCCCTCCCTTCTCCTTTCTCCTTTTCCAACGACATTCCTATCATTTCACAGGCCATCCCACCTGCAAGCGTTGTCCATTACTGGCAAACACGGTTTGAATGAGCTCACAAAACCGCGCATCAGTCTGTCAGGTAGTATGCCGGGCGATCAAATACTCTCATCATTTTGTGTCATCTTGTGCTGTTGTGTGCATGACAACCTCACAGGCTTGTCCTTTGTGCCCATGGCAGCACAACCAAACACTTTAGATGGACACATCAACAGCTACTGTGTGCGTTTTCATCGGGCAATCAAGATTCCACTTCCAGCAGCCCTGCATGACCCGACCACACCAGGTATGATGTGTGGGGGGGGGGGCCAATCAGTGTGGGATACACCAATGCTGCCCACAACTATCAAGCTGCGTATGCACGTTTTTTGCTATGCTCAATACCGCCCGTACAAACACAACATGTGACAGGTTCCATTTGGCTGCACACGTTGCGCATGTGCTTGTGGGATGGTACCAAGTGTGTGGGCAACGTACAGGTTGTGTGTGGAAAACAAGACACACCATGCTATACACACGGTCTCATCATTGTTTGTCACCTATGTCAACATTCACATATATAAGTACATACATGCTTACATATACAACAGGTATACAAGGCGCGTGTTGTCAAGCAGCGTGCAGTGCATCCCCCCAAATCCAGCACCCCACGTACACCACTCGCCACCACCACCACACCACCACCGTCCACTGCCATATCCACATGGTACTTTCCAAAGCGTGCCAAGCTGCTGGTACACACCCACCACACAGCACCCGCCAGCACACATCCCCATCCCACATCCCCCCAAGCCACATCACCCACCCCACGCCCCCTCAAGCTGCTTGTAGAGCTCAACATCAGCCGCTGTCGCAGTGTTGCCACCGATGCGAGTGTGCCCTATCACCCTGCACGTGCTGCAAAAACAGTATGTGTGGATGGGGACTGTTAGCATTGTTGTGTAAACCATGTTGTGTCTGCATACATTAGATATTATTTGTTGATCAGAGGTATACACACACACACACACATCACACACTACAGGCTGATGAGGAGACAGTAGCCTGGTGTGTGGTGGACCTGGATGCACATGCACAACCACACACACCCAAGTGGCGACGTAGGTCTGTGACCATACCTGCATTTCAGCTGGGACCTCGTCCACCCAACACTGTACGTGTTGTATCTGTTGTGCTTCTCCCTCTCTTTCGCTTTTGTTTCTCTCACACGCAAAAAACATACAAAATATATCATACTCTGTCATACTCCACCCTTTTACATATAAAACACATACACATACACATACACATCATCATCATGTCACACCATGTCTCAATCCCACCATACACACAGCCCCTTGCATGCACACCAGAAGACCACCCCAAGGGCCCCGGGACCCCCGTCCCCGGCTATGATGGCTGGGCCCCCGTCACCCCCCGGGGCCGCATTTGCGGGGGGGGCCTCCAACTCACAGTGACACGGGCCCCTCGAGTATGGCCCAGGTGGCCGTGGTATGGGCAGGCCCTGGCTGTGTATGTGCCGTCTCCTTCTGTGTTGTGTATGCCATCAGCAACACTCCTGGCAGTATTGCGGCTGCGTACGCAAGGCATCATTGACAAGGTGTTGTAGGGGGTGATGCTTTGGGGGGGGAGGGTGCATTGAACCACAGCACGATGGTTGTTATTCACCACATTCAATTAATCTCTCACCACACACACACACCTCCTCACACCCACCCACCCAAAAAAGGGTGGCCTCATACCAGCACAACCAGTTTCCTGTGACCCACTCCAACCGACCATTGCCCACGTCCTGCACGACCCCATGCTGCTACAAACACTGTTGGAGGACTGGCAATGCACCACCGCTGCTTGGCATGAGGCCCCCGCCCAAAACGAGGCCATTGCTACCCTGGAGCGATGCTTTTGGAAGCTTCTCCCCCTGGTACGGGCTCAGAGCGTCCCACCAAGCACGCTGGCAAGTGATAGGCAGCATCAGGAGGCACGGGCTGCTGCCATACAGCAATATTGTCAACACGTGGGGGTGGGTGGGGGCAACCCGTGTGTGGTGTTGGGTGCTTGTGAGTATATGATTTTGCCTCACGATTGCAGCCAACAATTGTACAGTCGTGGCGTGCAAATGTGCACGTGAGACTGTTTTTTTTTGAGACAAGCATGCATACACAACAACATATGTACAACAATCGGAGCACCATCAATACTTGATCGGGGATAGTTGTATGCTTGGCAAACTCGTGCACTTGTGTGCAACACAAGCATCGTGTAAAGACTATGTGGATCAATTGAACAAACGACAATGTGAAGGGATCACGAGGGACAACGCATGGTTGACCTCAGAAACCGAGGCGTTGACCAACGTAGTGGTGGACACGTTGATCAACATGCACACTACAGGGGATGCCCTTGTCCAGCACGCAATACACCAGCTCACAGATGTGCATGTAGAGGTTGGTGGGTGCAGTGTGTCCCTTCTCACATTGGTTGTGTTCACACGCACGTGATTGTTGGTGTCCCATGTTCCACAGCAGGACACGCGCATACCTGTGTATCTGTCATGTGCTCCACTATGTATGCACCACCGCACGTACACAGGGGTGTTGTGTCAGCATGGATACAGCAAAATCCTATCACACAAAAGGCAGTACTGCATTCCGGGATGGGGCGTATGGCAGTGCATTGCATGCCTATACACAAGCACTGCGTTATACAGGTGTGTGTTTGGGGGGGGGGGGGGGGCTTGAGTGTGTGTGGGGATGTGTGGGCGGGGGAGTGGGGGGTTTGTAGGGGGTGTATAATGCAGCTGTGTGTACTTTTTTCCACAATCCATCCACATATGTACACACACCACAGGCCCTGGTCACCACACCCACCCACAACCAACAACACAAACACCCCACCCATCACCACCACAACCACCACCACCATCACATACATCAGCAAGTACATCAGCAAGTACACCACCACAACCTCCACCACCAGCAGCACATGCATTAGCAAGTACATTGTATTGCAACAGGAGCCTGTGTTGGTTGAAGATACAGCCCCCACAACCATTGTATGCTGTGTGTGATGCACAACAGGCTGTGTACTGGCAACCCAACAATGCCAAGGTGTGTTGGGGGGTGTTTGAGGGTGTTTGAGGGTGTTTGAGGGTGTTTGAGGGTGTTTGAGGGTGATGCTGTTGTGATGGGTTACATGCGTATGCACTACGAGTACAATACGCAAATACACACAGACACACACGTACACACGCACACTCAAACATACACAGGCATGGTATAGACTCGCTGCTGCTTTGTGTGCAGCTGGCTATGATCAACATGCAGTACATGCAGTACACATTTGCCGCCATCATTTAGGGTGTGTGGTAGTGTGTGGGTGTGCATGTGTGTATGTGGGTGGGTGGGTGGGTGGGTGGGTGTTTTGTTGTGGACGCACTTGCAAACACCCACAACATTCACTTGTACCTGAAACATACAAATACACCTGACATACACACATACCTCACAATCCACACATATCTCACACGTACACACGTATTACCTCAAACACATACACATATACCTCACAACACATACACTCACAGGCAAGCCAGTGACACATCAGCAGTAGACGATTTACAACAACGAATACAACAACAACAAGAATATGCGTCGACCACCACCAATCAATCATACACCACCAATCAAACATACACCACCAATAGTAGTGCTCCTGCTGCTGCTGGTCCTGATATTGATAATAATGAGGCAACCAATAGCATTCAAACACTCGCACATACACTCATGACATTGACCATCACATCACAACCCAATGACACACCCATTACCACCACCGACACCACCACCACCACCACCAAGAACAACAACAGCTATAATAACAAGAACAAAAGCACCACCACCAACAAATCACACTCCCCCCTTCCCCCCCTATGCCCCCCCGCTCCCCCCCACCATGCACTTGAGCCCACCCCACTGCATGTCTGTCATACAGACACAGCAGGGCGGGGATTGGCTGTGCAGGGTGGATGTGTATCTGGGGAAGTATTGCTGAGGGAACAACCACTAGCGGTGGTGGTGTCGAGTGATAAAACCACACGAGAGGTGTGTGTGGGTGTGTGGGTGTGTGGTGTGTGGGGTATGTGTGGGGTGTGTATGTTGGGGTGGGTTCGTGTGACACTGTGCACATAGTGTGTCGTCCCTACTTGTGCTCCTGTACCCCTCCCCTACCATACCCCTTTCCTCCCACCCCACCCCACCCCCCCACACACAACAGCGGGTATGTACACACTGCTGTGCCCCCCTTTTCACCCCTGGTGTTGGGTGGCCATGTCACACGTGCCCTTTACCCCTCTTTTGCTCTCCACTGTGCAGAAACAGCCACACAGCAGTGCATGCTGGGTTGGGTGAATGTGGGAGAGCATGGGGAGTGTTGCTGGCGACACACGCAGTGCTTGCTGCTCGTGTGGTGTATGCTGTGCGTGAGGGAGGTGTACAGGGGAGGGAAGGAGAGGGGAGGAAAGGAGAGGGAAGGAAAGGAGAGGGGAGGAAAGGAGAGGGGAGGGATGTGGAAACTGTGGAGAGAAATGAGAGGGGAGGGATTGTGGGAGTGACTGGGGAGCACAATGAACATGCAGCACAGCAGGGAGAGCACGATGCGCATGCAGCACAACAGCAGCAAAAGCAAGCACAGCAGTTGGCAGCACATCTTGCATCACTCACAATGCACACACCGACAGATGCACATGCATGGTTGGGTGTGGTTCTGACTGCTGTGATTACTGCTGTGTGTGTAGCACAGCACACCCAGCATGCCCCAGTAGCCCAACATGCTCTCTCATCATCAGGCCCCTCATTCTCAAGCCCCTCATTCTCAAGCCCCTCATTATCAATTGAAAACGTGTGGGGTGACCCTCATGCTCTTGCACAGCATGCAGCACAACTCGCAGTCACAATACTGCAGGTGTGTCGGTGGTGTCGTGTTAGGCAGTGCATATTGCCCTTTATTGTTTTTTGTGTTCCAGTTGTTTGTCCATGTTTTTTTGTTTTTTTTGTATCCATGTGTGCGTTTTTCTGGTGTATGTTTTTGTTGTTCATCATGGTACATATCAAAACATCCATCCCTGACCACCCATGTCTGTAAACACCCAATCCCCTTGACACCCATATCATCCCCCCCACCCCCACCCCCACCCCACACAGATACAATGCAATGCTATTGCAGTGCTCCCACCACCCCAAATCAATCCCAACGACCCCTCACACTGCAGCTTACAACAGCCACCCGCAGTGGGCACCGCGTTGTTGGCCACCATGTCCATGGTCAACCATGCATGCCGACCAACCTGTCATGTAGGATTTTCTTGGTCAATCATGCATGGAAACGGTCATGGAAATGGTCATGGACACGGCCAACAGCGGTCAACAATTGTCAACAGTCAACCATGGAGAGAATCATCATCGATATATCATTCGTCGCATGGTCTTGTTGTGGAGTTGAGAGCTATTCAAGAAGTGTGTGATGGGCAAGAGGTGTGTATTAGCTATGGGCCACAGGTAGGTGTGTTTGTTGGTACAGGCGTATGTTGTGGTAGGTGTGTGTGTGGTGGTAGAGGTGTGTGGCGGTAGGTGTGGGGTGGTGGGTGTGGGGTGGTGGGTGTGGGGTGGTAGGTACAAATATGTACAAGACATATGTGTGAGGCAACACACTCATTACCCCCCCCCCACAACACACACACATACACACACAAACACACAAACACACACACACACACAGGTGGGTGAGACCATCACCCCCATACGACAAGTGTTGTTGCAGCAGCAGTATGGGTTTGTGTGCACATGTGATGCATGTCAAGGTGTGTTGCTGTGTTGGTATATCACACGCATGCTTCCCCTTTCTTTCTTCCTCCTTTTCTTTCTCTTCCCTCTTTCTCTCCCCTTTCTTTCTCTCTCCCTTTCCCTCTCTCTCTCCCTCATACACACACACTCTCTCTCACACAAACACACACACAAACACACACAGACCCCATATTACACACCCTGGAGCGTCGTCAAGTGGGTCTACAATGCACCCAATGCACCCACCCTGATATTCCCACCAACCCCATCACTACCTTTATCAACCCCATCACCAACCCTCCCAACCCCATCACCAACCAAAGCCCACCACAACCACCCTTCCCCTCATCCCAGCACCCCCACTCACCATGGCCCCCACCCACACTCCCACCAGCATACACCGGTGGGTGTGTCGTCATACCCACAGACAAGCAGGGTGTGGTGGCTATGGGTGCACTTGACAGACACTCCCTACTGGGCCCCACAACCCCAGGGGGACCCACAGTGACACGACCATGCATTGCATCGGAACAATGTGACACATGTGGAGTGACAAGTGGTGGAATGACAAGTGGTGGAGTGACAAGTGGTGGAGTGACAAGTGGTGGAGTGACAAGTGGTGGAACACAGTCACTGAATAGTGTATTGCAGGAACCACGTGTATTGCAGGAATCAGTTGTGTTGCAGGAAACACCTCACCATCAGCTTGAGGCAGCTGGGAGGTTGTGGGAACAAGCACATGGCATGATGAGGAGTGCTGATGCACAAGTGCAGGCAGACGATGCACAGTCAGATGCACAGTCAGATGCACAGGCACTGCCAGTGGTGTATGATGTGCTTGTACAATGCTTACAGGTGGGGGAGTGTGCATGGGTGGAGAGAAGTATTCCCACAGTATACCCACATGTGTGCAGGGGTTGCGCATTATGCTGTTGCACACATGCACACATGCACACTTGCCACATACATTGTCCAACAACAACAACAACAACAACAACAACAACAACACAGATACGGCAGGTGGTCTTGCATCCTTGCAATGAGCTACTGGGGGCTACACATGCATTGCTGGGATTGGTTGCTGCCAGGCGTGCGTGTGTGGGGCCGCTCAACACTCCCACACAACGACAAGAACAAAAGCACTGGTGGACTGTGTGCTTGCAGCACCTGCGCACGAGCATTGCACAGCTGCAGGTGCTCTACCCGCCAGAGAGTGTCGCCGTGGCGTTGCAGCAATTGATGTATGTGCGAGCGTGTCGAGCAGCGGGAAGAGTGGCGTCCGACTGGGAGGAAGACTTGTTGCAGGCATGTACAAAAACCATACAGCACCATTTTGGCCATATAGTTGCTGAACCGTTGCTGGAATAGAAAACACTTGTAAAGAAGCCAGCATCACGAATTGCAGAAACAGCACAGGCAGATCTAGTTTTGTAGCCACGATGTCACTTGTGTAGGTACAACAGCGTTACACACAAGCAGCCATGGGTGATACAGGAGGCGTAAGCATTGATGTGGATGCATTTTGCAAGCGCCTCAAGTTTATGTATGAGCGTTGGCAGGTATGCACAGATTTCAAGTGTTGATGGTCTCGATGTTGTTGCGTTGTATGGCCTCTGCCTCATAACCTGTGTGCTTGCATTGCATTGCGTTGTATGGCGTTGTATGGCGTTTGCAATGCTGGGGGTTTCGGTTGTGTGTGGCACCACGACCACCATCATACCCCCCCCCCCACACACAGGACAACCCCGAGCAATGGGGCAACGCCACTGCAGTCGCCATCACAGGTGGCACTGCCAGTGACCAACTGCGATACCTGAAATCCCTTGCCCTGCAAGTATGGCTCTTTGGCTATGAACTACCAGGTATGTGTTTGGCTTAGAACGCTCTCTATTGTAGGTCAGCACCGTCCATCACACACACACCAATGCAAACACAGACACCATCATGGTGTTTACAAAGGCAGACCTTCACATCATCACCAGTGGGAAGAAAGGTATGGAAAGTACTTGCAGCACAGTCTTGTCGTTCATGCTTTGTCTACTTGAGTGCACATACAGTTGAACACACACGTCATTCCCCCCACAAGCATCATCTCCCCCCCACAACCCACCCCACCTTGCAACACCCTTCAACACACCTACACAACACACCTACACCCATTTAACACAACACCCACACAGCCACGCTCCTCCAGTCGCTCAGTGATGCCTGCAAAACCAACACCGGCATCACCATCACCATGCACCCACGCCCCAAGGGAGAGGACGGGGGCACACAAATGGACACAGTCATGACCGCCATAAAGGCCTCCTCAGACACACCCATACTCGGCACCCTGCCCCGGGAAAAACAAGACGGCCCCTTTGCTGCGAAATGGCAGGGGATGTTGGATGGTAGTGGGCAGCAGACTGTGGATGTGTCAGGTGGGTTGAGTGAGTGTTTTGCATGCAAGGACGCAGAGGAGGTGAAGAATGTGAAAAAGGCTGCACATTTGTGTGCGAGTGCCATGGTGAAATTTGCTGTGCCACAAATTGAAGGTGTGGGGGGGGGGGTGAGAGAAAGAAGCAAACGAGAAAGAAAGGGAGGGGGGGAACACTTGTTGTGTTTGTGTTGTCTTGTATTTATGCTGTGTGTACATTGTCGTATCTGTGTGCATGTGCATGCCAATATTGAAACATATGTATGTATGCTCACCTACATGAACACACACATCCATGTACACACACAAATGACACACACAGAAATCATAGACAGTGAACGTCGAGTCAAGCACAGCAAGCTCTCTGAAAAAACAGAAGAGGCCATCACCAACCCTACTCGTATACAAGTCAAATTACGTGGTGATAATGTCGATATTGCATACCCACCCATTTTCCAGTCGGGAGGGGAGTATGATACAAAGGTGTGTAAGTTGTGTGGGTGGGTGGGTGGGGGTATTTGTGTATGTGGGGTAATGTGCGAGTGCATGCATGGTAATCATAATGTGAACGTAGATAGTTATGTGAATGGTGCACGTATGCATGTTTGTTCATGTATCACACTAGTCCCCAACCCATCCCCAACCCATCCCAACCCCCCCCCCCCCCCCCCCCCCCCCCCCCCCCCCACCCACCTCCAACCCCCAGGTCTCTGCACAAAGCAACGACAGCACCTTGCACTATGGTGTCATCCTGACCTCCCTCGGTGCTCGATACAGCATGTACTGCGCCAATGTGGCACGCACATACCTCGTAGACCCCACAGAAACCCAGGAAAAGGAGTATGTGGCGTTGCTTGAGTCACAGCAAGCAGCTATTGCAGCACTGGTGGAGGGGGCGCCTATGAGTGCTGCGTATGCTGCTGCTGTGCAGTCGTTGCAGGTGTGTGGGTTGGTGGGTGGGGGGGTGCTTATGGGGGATGGTGGTGCGCTGTGGGTGATGAGGAGTCGAGTGGTGGGACACACACACACACACACACACACACACACAATCTCTCATTATTGCACCACTATTCTTTCTTTTGCCTCTCTCTCTCTGTCTCTCTCTCTCTTTCTCTCACACACACGCATGCCCTTGAGCAATCACCTCCCCACCTCACACACACACACTCTCACATGCCCACACACTCTCACATACACCCTCACACCCTCACACTCAATAACGCAACCATGAACAAACACTCACCCAACCCTCACCCACACACGTACACACATTCCCCCCTTCCCACCAAGGCTGCTGGGCAAGGTGCATTGGCTGAGAAGCTCGGCAAGAATGTTGGGTTTGGTATGGGACTGGAGTTCAAGGAGACTGGGAGTGTGCTCAATGCTAAAAACACCAACACTGTGCGCCCTGGCATGGTGTTTAATGTTGCACTTGGTATGAGGAGGAGGTGGAGGGGGAGGGGGGAGTGAATTTGTTGTTGATGATGATGATGTTGATATCGTTGATGATGTTGGTGGTGATGTATTTGTGTGTCTCTGCACAGTTTGTATCACATATCAATATACCCATTACATTGCAGACTTCTCACAACCCTACCCACAACCACACAACCCAACACACACCCCAACACACACCACACAACCCACCGCACACCACACAACCCTACCCACAACCACACACACACACAGGAGTCACTGATTTGCAGCGTACAGACACAGAGGACCCACGTGCCAAGACATACGCTCTGTACCTAGCTGACACAGTCATTGTGCAGCCTGGGGGTAGTGCGCCAGAGGTGGTGACAGCAGGGGCACCCAAATCCTGGAAGGCTGCTTCATATGTACTGGCTGATGAACAGGTGTGTGGTTTGTGTGGTTTGTGTCGGCAGTGGGGAGTGGAGTGAGGGTTGAGGAGGGCGGAGGGGGTGCATGGTTGTGTGTAGTGGGGTGACACATGCATGATCTACACACCACATCACATGGTCATAGTGTACGCATGAGCACCCAACACACACATACATTGCACACCCCTGTCACACACATGCATCGCCCCCCCCCCCCCCCCCCCCCCTCTCTCTGTCTCTCTCTCTCTCGTAGCCCTCCCACACATACATCACACACCCTTCTCACACACAAACATCACACACCCCTTGTATAGGAAAATGAAGGTGACCCACCAGGGTCCTCTGTTGCTGCTGGCAATGGCAAGGAGGATTACAAGGACAAGCGTGCAGCCCTACGTGGTGCCAATGAAGAGTTCAAGTACCAGGAACATCAGCGGTAGGGGGGGAAGGGGGGGTGGAGGGAAAGAGGGTGGGTGGAGGAGGGAAAGGGTGGCTGTGTAGTGTATTTGTATGTGAAGTGTATTTGTATGTGTAGTGTTTGTGTAATGTACCTGTGTGTTGTATGTGTGTTGTGCATCATCCCCCACCTCAAACCCCACCAACACCCACAACACCACCCACAACACCACCAACAGGCGTCAGCAGAAACAAAACCAAGATGAATTGCTTGCTCGTATCAATGAGGAAACACGTAGGAAGCTGGTGGAAGGTGGGGCAGCATCTGCTCGTACCCACGCAGGTGGGCGCAAAGTGTCAGACATAGTGACATACCGCAGCCCGACTGATATACCACCAGTGCCTTCCTTGCAAGTGCTGGTATGTGAGAGAGTGAGTTTGTGGGGTGTGTGTGTATGTATGTTTATTTGAGTGAGTGACTGTGTACATGTACATGCAAGGGAATTGGTGGTGATTTGATATTGATTTGGTGGTGATGAAACATGGGTGTTGTTTCCTGTACAGCATGCATGTACTTGCTTGCCATGTCTCACCTACCACACTGCTATCCTCCACACCTCTTTTGCCCATGTCACATACACTCTCTTTATTCCTGACACACACCTCACACCTCACACACACACATACACACACACACACACACTCCCCCCCCCAACAACACACCAGGTTGATCAACGTAATGAGTGCATCTTGGTACCCATATACGGAGTACACGTCCCCTTTCACGTCCTCACTGTTAAAAACGCATCCAACAATCAAGATGGGGACAAGGCGTATATCCGTATCAATTTCAATGTGGGGACTGGCTTTGAGCCCTCTGCACGATTTCCCACCTCTATTTTCATCAAGGAATTGTCGTTTCGCACCATGGATTTGAAGCATGCAACCAAGGTATGTGTATTGGTGTGTATTGGGTGTGTATTGGGTGTGTATTGGGGTGTTTGTGTGTGTGTGTGAGAGAGAGAGAGAGAGAGAGAGAGACAATTGTGTGGGTGTGTGTATTGTTTGTGTGTAGTTATTGTGTGTGTGTGTATTGTTTGGGGTAGGGTGTGGCTGCCAGGATGCACATATATATACAAGGAATGCAGACACATGCAGTAAGTATATGTACATGCAAAAATATACAAGGAAATAGAGATATGTACCCCAACACAAGGAGATGTACACACCAGCACAATACAACAAAACACCCAACAACAACAACAACAACAACAAAACACCCAACAACAACAGGTGGTACAGGAGATCAAGTCATTGCGTGCTGCCATCATGAGCAGGGAAAAGGAACGTGCAGAGCGTGCATCCCTTGTACAACAGGAAAAGCTGGTGCGCAGCAAGTCGAGGGTGTATACACTGAGTGACTTGTGGATTCGACCCACCATTGCAACTGGTATGGTGGTGGGGTTGTGTGATGGTGGGGATGTGTGATGGTGATGACTGCCCTCAGACATGCACACCACCCCTCTCACACATGCACACTACCCTCTTTTCACCCCCCCCCCCCCCACTTTTCACCCCCCCACACACACTTTACACCCACCCACCCACCCCCTCCCACACAAACAAAAAACACACAGGCAAGGGTCGCAAGCTCACTGGCACACTCGAAGCCCACAGCAACGGCTTTCGCTACTCGCTCCCTGACGGCACCCACCTCGACATTATGTACCGCAACATCCGCCATGCGCTCTTTCAACCAGCAGAAAACGACCTCATGACACTCCTCCACTTTCACCTCGTCAACCCCATCATGGTGGGAAAAAAGAAGACCTCCGATGTGCAGATCTACACAGAAGTCATGGATGTCAATGAAACACTGGATGCACGACGTAATCACTATGATCCTGATGAGCTGGAAGAGGAGCAGCGAGACAGGGAACGGCGGAATAAGATTAATAGGACGTTTCAGGCGTTTGTGCGGCGGGTGCAGCAGGAAGTGTGGGAGCGGGATTTTGCTGATTTGGCATTGGAGTTTGAGATACCATTCAGAGAGCTTGGGTTTAATGTATGTCGGGTGGTGTGTGTGGGTGAGGGGGGGGGGGGTGTATTGGTGTGTGTGGGGGTGTAATTGTGGTAATTATTTGGGGAAAGGGGAAGGGGGGAGGGGATGCGTGTAGGGGAGGACATGTGTGTACATACATCCTTGCACAGACACAACCCTGGTTGTCTCTTTCATTACTACTCTCCAATATCACAAACACACAAACACACACAGGGCATTCCCAGCAAAGTACGCAGCATGGTCACCATTTACCCTACAGTCAATTGCCTCATTGAGCTCACAGAAGCCCCCTTTACTGTGGTGAGCATGTCAGATGTGCAGCTGGTGTCATTGGAACGTGTGGGGTTCAACTTGAGGCAATTTGACATGGTGTGTCTTTTATGGGAGATGGTGTGGTTTTGTTGATGGGGGTGTGTTTGATGGGAGATGGTGTGGTTTTGCTTGATTGGGGTGTGTATGTATGTGTGCATACATGTTTTCTTGTGTTGTCATGTGCTTTTGTGTACACAACTGTATGCATATCTGTGTAGATCTCACCCAAAACACAATCCCCTCTTGTTTTTTTCCCATTTAGATTTTCACATGATATGCCCAACAACACTCCCCGCCCCAAAAACAACAACAGGTGTTGGTGTTCAAGGACCTGCAGCGCGAGGTCTTCACAATCAACGCCATTGAATCAAAGTCCCTCGACACCATCAAGGAGTGGCTCACCTCCATGGACATCAAGTACTATGAAAACAAACTCAACCTACAGTGGCGCAACATCATCAAGAGCATCTTGGACGACCCAGAAGGGTTTCTGGCAGATGGTGGGTGGAGCTTTCTGGATCATGATAAGAGTGACTCTGAGGAGGAAGAGGAGGAGGATGAGGCTGACGAAGAATTTCAAGCGGAATCTGATGATGAGGAGGAAAGTGAGGAGAGCAGCGACGATGAGAGCCTGGTGGAGAGCGATGATGATGAGGATGGGAGCGAGTACTCGGATGACGATAGCGGGATGGACTGGGACGAGCTGGAGGAAGAAGCACGCGCGTATGATGGGGTGGGGGGTGGGGGAAGGAGATGGAGGGGGGGGGAGATGATGGAAAGGAGAGGGGGGTGGGTGGATGGTCAACCAACACCTCCCAGAGTTTCATGATTATGGTTGGTGCTGCTGGATATGCCCAAATATGTATGTATACAGCACACTTTTGACACTCTACACAGGGCGGATCGCGAGCGCGAGTTTTCTGATGATGGTGATGACCGGGGTGGCAAGAAGCGCAAGGGTGGGGGGGGGAGGGCACCACCGCCTCCCAAGCGCAAGCGTTAGTGGGGACAAGTGTGTTTGTGCTATTTTTCTGTCTAGTTGTGTCAACATCAACCTGTGCAACACATGCAACACAATGTCGGGTTCAGACATTTGATCAAAAACAACTCTGTTTCGCAATCAATCAATATCACTCAAGCAACTCCACATCTTCACCTAAACACGCATCATTACGCACTCCCGCCAACCAACCAAAATACCAAGCTACATATATCCCCATCTGTTCACTGCTGCTCCTTGCTCATCATCATTCCAACCTGGTCAACAGCATGATCAGTGGCATGCAGATACAACGAGGACGACCACCATGTCGTGTGTCGTGGCTGGCGCGCCCCAACCCTGCATCACCATGCTGGTGTCGATCATCAACGCCAGTCACTCGTATGCATGCCCGCCCTGGCAGAATCCATCATCCATTAGCACCAAGGGCGCAAGCAGCAGTTGCAGATGGTGATGCTGCAGGCAACAAACAACCAGGTTTGCTCGACAAGCTCAAGGTCTGCTTGGGTGGTTCACAGGGTCTATTCGGTTTGCATATCTCTTGTGTATTTTCTGTTCCCCGAGTCAATCCTAGTCACTGCAACACACAACACACATGCATCACACACACTCATGTGCCCTGATACTATTCCCCACATCTGCTACCCACTACCCACCTCCCACAAAAATACCCCCCAACACCACCCAGGCACAGTTGAGCCCCTTTACAGACCCAGAAGCCAATGCAAGAGTGGTGTCTCTGTGTCTTGCACAAATGCTGTGCAGTGTGGCAACACTCATGCATGACACCTACTTGCCTGTCTACCTGTCGGAGGAACTTAAACTCACCAATACAAGGGTGTGTCGATTGGGGTGGTGGTGGGGTGTATGGGGTGGTGGTTAGGTTAGTGGGTGGGGTGTTTCTGTATGTAGTGCTGTGTAGCTGTGTCTTGAGCTACTGCATATCTCAACACAACCACCATCACACACACTCAAACAACATCACACACACTCAAGCAACATCACACACAAAAGTACCCACCACCACCACCACCACCACCACACACAGATTGGCAACTTGCAAGCAATAGCACAGTTTTTATGCAACGCCTCAAAATCAGTGTCAGGTGTGATAGGAGACCTACTCTCCCCTGCACGCATGATCGTGTTTGGCACCCTACTTACCACCATAAACAAACCCATGTTTGCGCTGAGTGGAAGTGTGTACGCCATGTTTGGTACTACTGCAGCATTGTATTGGATCACCTTTGGCAAGGTTGGTAGTGGTGGGTGATGGGGGTTGGTAGTGCTAGGTAATGGTGGGTGATGGGGTGTGTGATGGTGTCTACATGGTGCTTTGTACACGTTTGTGTATTGCAGCATGCGCTTAATCGCATGGAGAGAATAGAGGGGGGTGTATTCATGTTTCGACACCAAATACATACCAACACCCACCTCTCACACACCACCACACACCACCACATTCTCCCATCACCACACACACCCTCACACACACACATTATGTTTATTACACACATTATGTTTATTACACACATTATGTTTATTACACACATGACCCCCCTCAGGTATTTGATCGCATGTCCAAGGGTGTTAGAGAGGCACCATCAAAGGCCCTCATAGGGGACCTAGCAGCAGAGGCTGGGGACAAGGCTGATGCTGCTTTTGGTATGATTGGGTGTGTGTGTGTGAAGTGTATGGTGGGGTGTGTAGGAGTGTATAGTGTGGGAGTTGAAATACGGGTATATCTCCCTCCCTTCTCTCTCTGTGTCTGTGTATCTCTCTCTCTCTCTCCCTCTCTCTCCCTCTCTTTCTCTCTCTCACACACACACACACACACTCACACTGTCAACAGCATTGCGTCAGTCATTGGGGACCTTTGGTGCACTATTGGGAGCCAGCGCTGCTGCATTGGCCTATAGTCTGTCAGGGCGTAATTACATAGCTACGTTTGCATTGGCATCGCTACCAGCAGCATTGGCACTCGTGCTTGTCACAGTGGTATGGGGATGAGAGTGGATGGGTATGGGTGGATGTGGGGGGATGGATGTGGTCCTGCATATCATGGGTACAGTAAACACCATAACATAATTGTTACAAAAAAAGAGCCACATTTGACATTGGTAAATCATTCATGTGTATCCCAACTCAACAACACCCCCCTTTTTCACACAGGCATTTGGTGGAAAGCAACCCACCACCACAGAACACACCACCCCCATCCCCATCCCACCCCCACCCTCTGGCATGAATGTATCCATGACCACCAGTCTCTCCAGCATTGACTTTACCTCAGAGCCAACACAACAAACACCCACCAACGGACAACAAACACCAGTAGCAGCATCATCACCAGAGGAACAATTGTCATGGTTAGCCAAGGGGAAAGCGCTGATAAAGGTGCTGCAGCCTGCGTATTGGCAAGCAATGGTGGTGGTGTGTATTCTCTACTTTGCGCGGTTTGATGCTGGGTTTATTACTCTGCGTGCAAAATCGGTATGGTGTTTTGTTGGTGTATTGTTGGTGTTTTTGTTGGCATGTGGTCATCCACCCACAACACATCCACTTGCATCACATCAGACACACGCATACCATCACATCACAGATTATGCCAAAGGCAGAGCTCCCCCTCCTCACCTCCATCATGATGGTCACACAAGCGCTGATGTCAGCACCTGTAGGCATGCGAGCCAAGCAATCTGTCAAGGCACGCAATAGTATTTTACTGCTAGGGTGTGTGGCGCTGATTGGGGCGAATGCAGCATTTGCTTGTTTGGGTAGTACTGCAGGTGTGTGTGATATATGTGTGCAATGGAGTGGGATGTGTTGTGTATGATGGGTGTTTGTACAACGGGGATGGGGTATGTGCATGACGTGCGTGAAGGAAAGAGTGAGTGATGGGAGGGGGTATGTTCTGTGACGTTTCACGTGCCACATGCACAAGAAACATGCATCAAGTATCAGACACACACACACAGGCATGATGTTGGGGTCGTTGCTGGTGGGCATTCACATGGCAATGACACATGGGCTCACCTTGGCAATGGTATCTGCGTATATACCCAACACCAAAGTACCAGGGCTGGGGCGTGTCAATGGCACAGCATGGTCGTTTACTGATTTCATATTTGGTACGTTGTGTTATGGTAGTGTCAAGATGGGGTGTTGGGGTGTGCATCATCCAAAAAGCACACGGTGCCAGTTCTGTCCAATTGCTCCGGCAACCTAGCACAGTGTACACAGCATCCCCCTTATTGTACCCCCCCTTGCTTAGGTGTGATTCTTGCGTACAGCAACAGCTTGGCGGGAAAACTTGCAGACATCACTGCAACCAAGGGCCTTGGCAACATTGGTTGCTTCATGGGTGGTGGCGTGGCAACACTGCTGTCTATGCTTGCACTGGTGTTGTTTGCCCAGTTTGGTGATCTGGGGCGGGAGGACTTGGTGAAGCAAAAGAACAAGTAGAATGTTGTTGTTGATTTCCAGGCTAGTGTTTTCGTTTAATATGTGATGAAGCAAATAAATACGTAAGACATACACAATCATTCAAAACGAGTGTTTCAACCCAGAATCACAATCCAATACATCCAAATGGGAGAGGAAAGGCGCTATTCCCTCAGAAAACGGAAAGCCCCGTCGCCAAGGTAGTTGTTGGAGGACAGTGTGTAGGGGATGAGGTGTTTTACACACACATCAATACCAATACCACATTGCACAGCACGGATGACCAGGCACTGGACAAGCTCCTTGCAGTTGCCTCAACATGCAGCAATATGGTGTTGTTTACTGGCAGTGGCCTCTCTGCATCATCAGGTATGCGTACACGTTGAGTGTGTGTGCGTTCCAGCACCCCCACAAAACATCATGACAAAACCACGCGCACACCATCTCTCAGGGATGTCCACGTTTAGCACCCCTGGTGGCCTCTATGAGCGTGCCCAAAAGCAATTCGGCTTGCAAGACGGCAAAAAACTGTTTTGCTACAGCTTTTTCGATCGCCAGCGTCTGGATGTACAACCTTTTTTCGCCGACATTTATGATGAGGCCCTCTCAGCCCGCGCCGCCCCGGGCCACCGGGCCATTGCGGCCATACACCGTGCAGGCAAGCTGCTCAGGCACTATACGCTCAACATTGATGGCCTGGCTGCAGATGTGGGCATGGACACGTGGCACCCCGACAACAATCCTGATGGCGTCACCGTGGAGATGCATGGCAGCATCCAGCAGCTGGTGTGTCCCGCGTGTGACGTGGTGTGTGGTATCACGGACGAGCACTTGATACTGCTGCGTGCCAAGCAGGCACTGCCGTGTGGGGCGTGTGGGCAAGGGGTACTGCGATGGCGGGTGATGATGTATGATGACGCAGAAAGTATGCTGGGGTGGTGGGTTGGAGAGAGTGTGTGTTTGAGTATGCACATGTGTATCAGACTACTACATGAACAAATAATATCATACACTAAGCATGCAGAATACTACAAAACCCCCTCCGCATTCAAAACCCACCCCCCACACACAACCTCCTCAACCCCTCCCCCCCAAACACAGGTGAAAGCATAACTCCAGAAGGCGTGATGGATGTCCTCGACACAGACATGGAAACCGCCGACTGTGTATTATGGATTGGCTTGTCCTTTGAGCAGTCTGCCACCACGTCCTACTTTCGACGTGTACGCAGTGCTTTATCTTCAGCAGGTCGGTTTTCTCAAGTGCCCCAATTTCTCATAAACCCCAGTGATGAGGCGTTGTGGAATTTGTTGTCATCATGTAGCAACCAGGGGGAGGTGGAGGTGCATGCAATCACAGCAAGCAGCGACAAGATACTGCCCAAGGTAAAGGGTGTATCTACTGGTGTATCTGTGATGCGCACAGGGGGGTGATGTGGTACATAGAGGGGAAGGGGGTTGGGGGGTGAATTTGATACTGTATACCTATGGTGCATGTGCCACATGATGCATGTACACACACACGTTTCAAATACACACATGTACATACATACACACACATTACATACACATACAGGTTGCAAAGATAGCAAAGGCATCACCAGCACGGCAAGCCAACCATGACACCACACCACAACCTGCTTCCACACAACAAAAGGGTGAAACAACCACAACACCAGTCACAGTAAAAGAAGCACCAGCACTAGTGGCACCAGTAGCAATAACGAAGAAGGAGGAGGAAGATGAGGCAAGGGAAAATGAGGCAAGGGAAAATACACCACAACCACAACCACAGCAGCAGCAACAACCACAGCAACATCAGGTGGCTACAAAACCCAGCACATCCCAACAGCCAGGCCCCTTCCCTGTACCTCCACAAGCAGCAGCACTTGCAGCACTATTGCAACAACAGCCACCACCACCACAAGCAGCAGTGGTAGCAGCACTGATGCAACAACAACAACATGCAGCAGCAGCAGCAGCAGCACAGGGGCTCCACCAATTCCTGACCCCCCTCGCAGTAGCACCACCACAAGGGGTCCCTGTACCGCCCCCAGCACCCATGCTCCCCCCCATACCCATACCAGGATTTGTACAGCAGCCGTACAAGCAACCTGCAGCAGCACTGGCATTGTATCAGCAGCTGCTCGCTGCACAACAGGTGCTTGCCGCAGCTGGGGGGGCGTATGGTGGTGGGGCATATGGCGGTGGGGCATATGGCGGTGGGGCATATGGCGGTGGGGCATATGGCGGTGGGGGGCCGGAGGGGGAGGGGGGGCTAGGGGGGAAGGCACAAGGGGACAAGGGGGAGCAGGGATGAGGGGCGGGTGTATTTGTGTGTGCATATTCCTACCTGCAATCGCAGGCACAATGCTTTTTTGTGAAGTTCACGTACATGACTAATGATGTATGATGTTATTATGTCCTGTTGGTTTGTGATGACTGTATATACTTGATGACACGCTGAGACACATGTATTGTTCATCAGTTGATTGCCTTGGCATTTTTTCTGTGTGCCCTGTTCTCAAACAACAGCATGGAAACAAGAAGAAACAACCAAAGAAACAACAACAAACAACTGAAAAACCCCACGTGTCTTGTGGTTGGCTGTCCGTGATAGCATGCCCATCAAATCTCTCCAAGCAGCAGCCCGGCCACTCTAGCAACTTCAGCACAGCTCGGGCGCAGGTGAGGGTCATGTGCCCAACAGCGCTGAATAAGTTGTGAGAGCGGTGAGGGGGTACGGGGGTCCATGGGGGGGCGCTGACGACACACCGCCACCCGAACAACAACCTTTATGTTTGTGTGTGGGAGGGAAGTCAAAATGGAAAGGGTCAAGGTCAGGGGGTGGAGGGATTACGACAACAAGTGCAGGGATCACGAGTATTGTTGTGAAAGTACCACGTGAACACACACACACACGTACTTGAAAGAAGTTATCACAGTCTGCCCAGGGCATGCGTCGTGTGCAGCACTCGTTCAAAATGATGCCCAATGCGTACACATCCACCCTGGGTGGGTGTTGTTGGGGCAGCGGTGGTGTAAGATGGCTGTGATGTATTGTGTGCTAAAAAATGCAGCTTGATGATGTGTATGGATGTATACGTCATTATCAAGTATCCACAATCATGATCCTGTATGCACAATCATCACCGCAACACATACAAAACACACACACAACACACACAAACCACATACAAACCACAAACAAAAAAGCACATCCCCCCTTACTTTTCACCAACGCGTCCCCCCCCCTCCATTTCCTCTGGTGCCATGTACAAGGGGGTCCCTGCTTCACGCAAGGATGTCAGGGGGACGTATCGTTGCAGGGGCCCCTTGGCACGTCCAATACCAAGGTCGGCAATTTTGGCTCGACCATTGGGCTCTAATAGAATGTTCTGTGTAGAGGGTGTGGTGTATTAGGATGTTGTGTATGGGGTGTACAGGGTGTGGGAGATTGGCGTGTTGGTGGGCTGAAATGGGATTGTGTGTGTATGCTGTTGCACAAGAAATAGGAACTGATGCACACATACTACTACACACACCTAATCACACACCAATACACACACCAATACACAAAAAACAAGTAGAATCATACTTGTGGCTTTATATCTCGATGCACAACAAGTGGATGTAGGTGTGAAAGCCCCTCTGCCACATCACATGCCAACTGTGAATGAGGTGGTGTGAGATGTGGTGTGAGATGTGGGGTGACAGTGCAACCACCTGCATGTACATACATATACACACACATACATACACATACACATACATACACATACACATACATACACATACACGTACACACACACATACATATATTGTTGCTGTGTAATACGTACACACATATACATAAGTACACACACATATACATACGTACACATACACACAAACACACACAGCAATAAAAACAGCACACCTGCAGTATTTGTGCATAAGTCAATGGTGGTTGTGCATGGTTGTGAATACGTTGTGCCAAACTCCCCCCCTCTACCAATTCCATCACCACACAACTTTGCTGACACGTGTTGTGTGTACCACGTGCACCACCCCCATCCGCCCCACCACTCCCATTGCCATCACACCCATCCATCAGACAAGCACCATACACTTGTACAAGCCGAGAGGAACGACACATTGCTCGTAACTCCACCTCTCTTCGTAGAGCACGCAATGCACGTACTGCGTCCATGTCAGACCACACATTATTGTTGGTATTGTTCTTGTCGGTGTTGTGTTCATCCGTGGTGGTGTGGTGGGGGTGTGGTGTGCAGCGTGGTGGGTGGAGGAGTTTCACAGCAACACGGCAACCATGCCAGGTGGCTGCATACACCACACCAAACGCACCACGGCCCTGCATGATTGTAGGGGGGGGGGGGGGGGGGAAAAAAAAAAAAAAAAAAAAGGGGATGGGTAATGTGGGGGGGGGGGCCTTTTTGTTGTGTGGATGATGCAGACACATGCATGTGCAGACACATACACACACATATGTACACAAAATATTTTACTTCATCAACTTTTTTGTACATAGTCACACAATACCCACCACACACAACAAACACACACACGCACAAACACACAAACTCATACACACACCAAGCAAGCACCCAGGTAGGGTGCAATATCACGTGCATAATCAACATGCATGTCCACACCACCATGTGCACCCATGTCCGTTGGTGTTGTGGTGGTATGAGTGCATGGTGGGGTGGTGGGGTGGGCGCCGGTGACAGCGGTGGTGGTGGTGTGGAATGTCAACGGTGATGGTGGCGCAGTGTGACCATGTAGACCATGTGTGTGTGCAGGAACAACCCAGCTACTACTCCGGGACATGTGTTGTTGTTGTTGTAGGGCGCGTATGCGGTGATGTATGTCGTGCACAACACCATCAGACTGCCATGGTGGGCTGTGTGTGTGTACATGAAATGTATGTGAAAGTGTGTGAGAACGTGTGGAAGTGTGTACACTGCCCTTCACAAGCATGGATCACACAATGCAGGTCACAAACCATACAAGTCACACACAATACCTGTACAGACCATCCCCATTGTCATCATCACTGCTACTGCTGCCATTCCCACCACCACCACCATTCCCATGAGCACCCCAATGCACATGAGCACTCCCACCGCTACCACTGCTCACATTGCTATCACTGCTGTTTTCCACAACCACCTCTTGTGCATGTTGAAGGGGCACATGTTGACCAAGCGTATCTTGACCATGCATGTGTTGACCAATCATGTCTTGACCAAGCACATGTTGACCAACATCATGCAAAAACACACCACTGGAGCTCCGCGCAACACCCTCCACCCCACCATCCACACACCCACCATCCACACACACGTCGTCCACACCCCCCACACCCCCATCATGGTGTGCTGGCGCCACATACGACCGTGAAATACCCACATGTGCACCATCACCATCATCATGTTTTTCATCATGCTTTTCATCATGTGATCCTTTGTTGTGGTTGTATGGTGGCATTTTGACAACAAGGGGAGGTTGATGTGGGTGGTGTTTCTTTGTTGGTGTTGCTGGGTGGTGGTGGTGGTGGTGTGCATGCAAACGCCGGTGTCGTCGATACACCAGCAGCACCCCAACAATACACCCACACAGCACAAGAGCACCTAGTGAAGCACCCACTGCCACTGGTACCACCTCTACCTGGCTGCTCTGTGTTGTATTGTGTTGTGTGGGTGCTGCTGCTTGTGTTGTGTTTGTATTGTGTTGTGTGGGTGCTGCTGCTTGTGTTGTGATGGTGGTGGGGGTGGGAGGGGGCAGTGCGAGGGGTGGGGGTGGGAGGGACATGGGCTGCAGCAGTACAGCAGCGGGAGGGGGAGTGATGGGTGTTGGGAGGGGGGATGGTGGGAGGGTGAGTGGTGGGAGGGGGGCTACTTGTGGTGGAAAAGGTGGTATGGATGGTGCTTGATGTTGTTGTAAACTAGGCAAGAGGGGGCAGCAGTATGTGACAGATAACGTACACACCTGTGTATATTGTTGTTGGTGGTGGTGGTGTAAGGGGTGCATGACATGTTCCGATCATATACATCACATCGCCACCCAACCATCCTACACACCTAACCACACCCAAATACACCCAAACACACCAAAAAACACCCAAACACACACCTCTTGCAACTGTTGAGGTGCAGTATTTAGTGCTGCTGTCCCTTCCGCCCTCACCCCTTCACTGTTGTTGTTGTTATTGTTATTATACGAAGCACCACCTCTCGTTGCTATCTTGCTGCATGAGAGCATGTGCACTGCTGATGGTGGTGTTGCTGATGCTGCCGATGCCCCCACCTGTGTGCATCGAGTGCGAGGGGTTGTGTGGGTGTGTGTTTATTATGGGGATGGTTGTGTGCATGTATACGTGATACAAAAAGTATGTGCAGCAGCACAAAGCACATACACTCACGCACATGCACACTCACATAAACACACACACACATACAAACAAACACACACACACCGCTGTGGGTGCCGTCCCCCACAACAATCGCCCTTGCTGTGTTGCTGTGATTCGTGGGTTGGGCTCCACAAAACGCGGTACCACTGCTACACTACTACTGCTACTTGTATTGCTGCTACTTGTATTGTTGCTGGTATTGTTGTTGCTGTCATTGTTGCTGGTATTGTTGCTGGCCGCACCACCGGCAGTGTTGCGTTGTGCTTGCCGTGTGTCTGCGTAGCTGTAGTCAAGCGTTGCATTGAGGGTGGCTTTGGGCGCTTGTGTTGGGGTGAGTTGCATACGTAGCAGGACCTCCCACACCTGATGTGTGTGTGTTGTTGTTATTGTGTGTATGTACCATGTGCTGTTGATATGGTTGTATGCTGCAACAACACATGATGCATTGCAACACCAACAACACCATGCATAACACCATGCACACCACAATAACCACGTCGATTCAACAACGCACCTCGTGTATCGTGGCGTTGGTTGGGGGAAGCAACCCCAGCACACCTGCAGGTGCAAGGAGTGCCGTGGCAGGGCCAAGCACAGCCACCATCACCACTCGGGCCATGGGTAGTGGTGGTGTTTCAGGTTGCATTGACACTGTGAGACTGGTGCATCCTGTGTGTGTGTGTGTGTGTGTGTGTGTGTGTGTGTGTGTGTGTGTGTGTGTGTGTAGAGTGTGTGGAAGTGTGGAGCGTGGAGTGTGGAGGTGGGGAGATGGGTGGGGAGTGGGGATGTATTTTGGGTGTAATGGGAAGGCATGTACATAATATCCAATACGCACAGACACATCATAAAACACTTAAAAGCACCATGACACACACACACATACACACATGCACAAACAAAACACACACCTGTTGTTGCATTCAAGCACATTGCTGTCATGACCCCCTCCCCCCCCCCCCCCCCCCCCCCCCCCTGTGCCCCACTGGACCAGTACTTGAGCATCACCCCCTCCAGTGACAGGGTGCTATTGGAGGTGTTACGCAGGCGTAGTAACATGTCGGTGCGGCGTTCTGCTGTTGCGCGTGCTCCAGGGTCGGATAAGCTGTACTCTACTGGTGTGTACTCCACCTGCAGCATCCCAAACGCCGTGCTCTGGTATGCATTGTTGTTAGCGTTGTTGTATGTATCGGTGTATGCGTTGTTGTATGTGTTGGTACCATCATTGCTGTTGTATTGGTTGAAGGCTGCATTGTTGTTGTTGTATGGTGAAGTGGTGGAGGGCATGGTGGAGGGCCCCACCATGGGCCCTGCTGACAGAGGAAACGAGAGGGGAGGCAACAATGTGCATGGTAGTTCATTGAGGTGCATGTTGGCGAGGGGGGCAATACGATAGAAAGACACAGGATCTTGTTGCTGTTCTTGTTGTTGTGTTGTGATAGGAACACCAGGTGTGTTTGTATTGCTGTTTGTATTGTTGTTGATCATGCTTGAGCGCACAGGTGATGATGGGGATTTAGGTTGACGCGTGGCAATGAACGAAATAAGCAACGGTTGTGCTGGATAGAGGGTTGCGTTTTCCGTGTCACCATACAACTGCACATGGGGGCTATTGGGTGGATTGAATGCCTGTGTGGTTGGGTGTGTGTTGATTTTGTGTTGATTTTGTGCAGGTATGTACATCGGCGTGTCGGGTGGGTGCGCTGTGCACAACACATGCAAGCACACATACAAAGCACACAACACATGTGCCCACAATCCACGCACAACCCACAAACCACAACACCCTCCACACACAACCCACAACGCCCTCCACACAAAACACCCACTCTATACCTGGAGCCCCTGGTCCCTGGGAAACATGAGGAGTGTGGGGGTCCCTCGCAACACCTCCCCAGCAGCAAATTCCCACTCGAGCAGCCAATCAGGGAGCATGCTGGCATTACTGGTGCTTGCAAGCTCCATGCTGAGTGTGCCCGCGAAAAAGGGTAGGTCTGAGAGGTCGCTGGCCTGTATTTGGTGTTGGGTACGTGTTGGGTGGTGGATACCGGGCGTTGCGGTTGTGGTGTGCGTCGCGGGAGGACGTGGTCAGTGTGTGTGTGCACCAGCAATATGGTCATGTGCACACACCCACACCCACACGCTCCTCAACATAACCTATGCACCAACACAACCTGCATGACTGTCGCTTCGTATTGCACCGACACCACACACGTCTCTGGTGCACCACCGCTGCTTGTTGGGGATGGTGCAAGGCCGTTGGCCAAGGCGTGCACCACGTGCAGGGCAAGTATTGCAGCCAGTAGGTGTGCATGATGCATGACGTATGCGTGGGTGATTGCCACCTGCCAAGCCATCCTGGATATCCACTGCCGCCTCAACCGGTTTTATGCACGCATTGTTCGATGAAGAATACACGTGGTACGTTGGTTAGATGTCGCTACGCGTCGAAGAAGGACGCTGCGTGTTGCAGTTGTGATCATCTGCATGTCCATCTGCCCACTGTCGTTGTGGTCATATTTCTGATCTGCTTGGTTTTTGACATTACACATCACAGGAGCAACAATAAGTGAAAAAACCAACACAAAGAAATCAACATCAGTCAATCAAGTCAACGCCCACGAGCGTGTGGTGGTGGTACTAGTGGTGTATGTTCGTCATCCGCGTCATCCGCATACTCCATATCCACCACCTGCCCCTCCCCTGCCTTCCACCGCCAATCACCCACCACAATAACCTCTTCCTCCTCCTCATCGCCACCAGGAAACAACACATAATGCTGCACTATGAACATCACATCAAACCCAATGCTAATCATCGCAAGTGCTAATTTGACTGGGTTGCCTGTCAGTGCACTCCAATCAGCAGTCAGAACTGCATCCATAATCTGCTGTGTGAGGGATAGGACACCACCCTGCACATCAAGCAGCACATTGTAAATGTTCCACCCAACTGTTGACTTGCGCTTGTGGTTTAAAATGACCTGGGTGTTTTTTTTTGAGGGGGATTTCGTGTGTGTATTGTGCAATTATAAGCATATAAACAAAATGCGCACATGCAATACATCTGCTATCACCATCACCATCATCCTCCACCATACCTGTGGCATGTACTTGAAAAACGTCACAGCCAGCTTGACCCCACTCAACAAGTACAACCAGTTTAACAAACTATACCACGGCAATGTTGCACCAGCATTTGCTTCTGGTGCTGCGAGGCTCTCGGGGATGTGATCCACCACCATGGCTGCTGATGCCACCGTGGCAGTCATGATCCCCGCCCCCACAAGCACTCCTATAGTGGACACATGCTGTCCACCTCGTTCATATACAATAGCTTGCAAGCCAGTGAGGGTGACGAGGATGAGTGCATGCAGCGCGAAAAACACATCATTTGCCTGTCCGGTAGATGGGTGTGTGGATGATACATGGGTTTGTTGATACACACGCTGGTATGCATGCACACACAACGGTTTCAACACACCTGCACACTGTTGTTCTGCCCATGATGTGTCGCTCTGTATTGTGCTTGTGCCCACTCATCCCAAAACAATGCGCAGTTGTATATCGCATAACACAAAAAACCCTGTGGGTATTGTTGAGGGTTTTGTACATGTGTAGGTACATGTGTATGCATTGTACATTCACACACACGCACAGCAGACCAAAGCTCTGTGTCAGTGTTAACAGAAACACCACCCCCAACATATATACCTACCCACCCACCCTCCTTAAAAATAACCAAGAAATAAACCTCAACATACCAAGAAATTAAACAAACAAAAATCCAATGACAACCCGACCACTGACAGACGCTTCCAATTCAAATACAGCTGGGGATAGAAACTGAGGCTCCATGCTGAGAAATATGTCCAGCCAATCACGGATGACACGGTTGCCCAGGGTTGGGGGAGGAGGTGATCTGGGGGCAATGTCAAGCCCAATACAACCCCAATGATGATGGAGAGGGATATGGCATGCCGCCCAAATACAGCATCCACCTGGGGTGTGGGGTGTGTAGGTTGTGCAAGGCCTGTCCACCCTGCTGTTGGTACACACACAGCCTCCCTCACCCTACCACCTTGTATTTGGTCAACACGTCACGCAGCTCATCACAGCTGTCACGTCCTGTCCCAATGAGCATGGGGGCACAGCAGCACCAGCGCACCAAGCGTGCGTGTGGCGCTCGTGAACGAGTGCTGGTGCTCGAGTCGTCTGGGTGTGGTGTTTCGTCACAGGCTGTTGCTCTGCGTACAAGTTCACAAGATGGTCCCAGCTTTGGCTGCGAGCCTACTCTAGCAGTGGATTTCATGGGACGCACATGGGTGGAACGCGACGATGAACTTGTGGTGAAGACGGATGCTTATTACAATGCTGGTCAAGCCAGCAATAGCATTGGAATGGCAAGCCTTTACTCTAGATTTACATCAAGCATAACACACAAAACTATGCGCTGTGTTTATGCGCTGTGTTGAAAGCAACGTGAAATACACCAACATGTGTTTGCACACACGTCCACTGTCACCGCCTTCGCCGTACTACATTGGCCAACTGTGTTGTAGAAAAAGACAAGCTGGTGGTACAGTAGCACCACCACCACCACCACTGTGTTTATATCATCATACCCGTGCTGCAGCCAACAAGCCTCGAAGCCGCCGAGCAGCGACTTTGGTGGCCCCTGCCATTTGCACTGCAACTTCTGGTGGCCCTGCAAGGTCTGCATTACGCTGCAATATCTCTTCCACAGCCCCTGTGGCATGGTGGTACTCTTGCCAGTGCTGACATGTATGAATGGGTGCGTAATCCAACTACACACATCATCATACACACTCGTACATCTTCCACCAAACCACACAATACCTGCTGCTCGCGGCATTTGGCTACGTACAGCTGGCAGGATGGTGGCTGTGACCAAGTCAGCTGCAGCGGATGCACCCTCACGCATGCCTTGCTCTGCTGTGGTTACTGCCCTCATGGATGCACGCACACCTTGCGTCAAGTCATTGCTGTCGACACAAGAGGAAATGTGCGTGTGTGTTGGGTTTTGAGTATATGCATACCATCCCATATGCATACCATCACATACATACTCATCAGTACCTGAGCAACGCAATTTCTTCTATACAGTCTGACAATTCAAATCCCGACAGCCGCACTGCTGCTGCTGTGTCGGGGACCTCTGCCTCCACTGTGGCTGCCAGTGACTCTAATGCTGCAGCAGTCCGCCGAAATGCCTGTGTGTGTGCCTATGTGATATGTACCACCATTATATATAGGGTTGAGTCAACACTCATGCAGCAATCCATGTACCAGGATGGAGGGGATGGCAGCAAGTAGGAATGCTGCCAGTGCAATGCACGCAATGAGACCCCCAACACTCAGCAGGAAATGGCCTGGATTGGCAGCAATGCTGTGTTGCAAGGCAAGGAGAACAGGTGTTGTTACTGGGGTGGGCGCTGCTGCTGTGATGGTATGATGCAGGGTGAGTTTGTGCTGTACTGGAAAGCGAGCAGCATGTCGTGGACATGCGTTGATAGTATAAATACATGGTCTATGAGGCAGCTTCTGCTTGTGCAGGCTGTCAAATGCAACAACTGCTTTGCGATGGGAAATGCAACCGTGCAAAGGCATACGATGCATCATTGAAAATCGATCTAAATAATGGTGCACTACATATCAAATATATAGAGATTATGTACGAATTGAAACATGCACAAATAAGGGTGCATGTGGGTGTTAAAATATGTTCTCATGTATGCACACCAGTGCGTCCCCGTGTGAGGCATCAAGAAAACTTTGGTACCTGGGGACGCTAACATGGCAGGTGTGCGTGTGCATGGAACTGCACGGAACAGCATGGAATAGCACAAAGGGGCACAAAATTGCCGAGGTGATTCCAACAGGCCCCGCACAGGATTCTGCCGGGCCACTGCAGTGGGCAACGCAGGAGCAGGCTGGGAATGGCCTTGCACAATGCTCACACCATAGCAAAATTATTGATGGCAAGTATAAATACGTGCGGCATGATCAGATTCAGATCTATGATCATGCTCTTACTTCCTTTTCTTTTTTAGAAATTCCTGCCTCTTTTACACCGACCATGACGAGTTCTTATTGCTGCCCCAGCCAACAGAAGCACCTGCACTGCACAATACCTTGTTGCATGTGCGTTGAGTGATGTGTTTGTATATTGCAAGAGAGTGATACATGGTACAATGTGGTGCCTGCAGCACAGGTTGCTTGGAAGGGGGGTGGTCATCAATTCTTGTTGTGCGTGTCATACATTGATGTGCAAAGTCGCACTTGGAAGAGCTGTATGCATGTCTCCATCAATCCCAAGGGGAGTCTGATCCACACAAATCGCCCAAAGTATGAGAGGGTGGCAGAATGATGGGTATGGTTGGTGACATTCACAGAAACAATATTGTCATGTACAACACAGCCATTGCTGTTTGTGGACGACATATATAGTGAAGGAATACACAACCAAAAGGGGGGGATATACCCCGATATCGTCAATAAGACCAAGTGTCCTGAAGAAAGCTGTATCGTCATCGCACATGTTGATTTGAACAATTTACCTGGTTCGTCTTGGATTTTATGATGGTGGTTTATGTGGATTACACCCAATTGGTACGTTTGTATTGTAGTACACTGTTCTGCTTGCAGCGATGACAGTGTCGAGGCATGGGTGTAAGGGTGCCAGGGCCCCTCACATGTATTGAGAGTGTGTTTTATTTATCGTCATCTACCACCACCTGCATTATTATGTGACAATGCTTTTATCATTTATGTGCCTGTCTGTTTGATTATGGGCAGAGGTTTATTGCATTATGTGGTAATTTTTCATTCTCAAAACAAAACAGAGACCGTGGGTCGTGACAAGGGGTACATCGATGGCGAAATGTTCAAGGGCGGTAACTTGCAGAACACAAACTTTCTCAATCCGCTTTTGCAGAGCACCTCCCGCCGGCCCCTGGCGATCAGCAACAAACGAAGGGGGGGCGAGGAAGAACAGTGATTGTGTTGTACGCACATAGAAACGAGCATACGTCATTGAACCGTGTGTTGCAATGGCACAAAGATGATGTCACTGGGCACGTTATGTTAAGCGATCATCATGAGCGCACATGCTGCCTGTTAGTGGAGGTACTACGTCTGGACGCAATGCAGTATGCTGAGAAGTATCGGGGCTGGTCGAATATCCTTTGGTCCACTTCGTTTTCATGGACGAATTCGCGTTTTGGTCATTCCAGTCGAATACAGGATGAATATATCGCGGCAAGGGTTGGTATACGACTAGACAGGCGACATGATCTGGGTAATGCAATTGCTGAATCAATATCATGCAGGGCACATTACATTTGAACTGGACTTGCACAAGTTCTCACGACAAATCTTGTGTGCTGAAGTCACAACAAGCGCAAGTTACTTGCCATTGACTTCGTCATCATTGCACGACGGTTGGCGGAAAACCGGACTCCTGGATTTTAATTGTTAGGTCATACTGAGCATGCTGTTGTCATTCTTACAGAAGCATTTACTGCCAACACAGTCTGCCTAGGTGACAACCGCACAGAGCACCAGTCAAGTACATGCTGTTATGTAGCCACATTGATGCCCGAAGTCACTGGATGGACCAGGCGGGCAACTAGAGCGCAACATAAACACAGGTGGCACTGTATGTTATTATATTCACTCTGGCGATAATGACATAATAACAATGAAAATGGGGTCATCATGTTTATTGTCGTAATAGCAATGGGCTCAATTTCGCTACATCAAGTGTTCACTTGACGCAAAGTAACCAACAACGTGCATTTCTGCGCAGTCATATGCGGGACATCTAATTAGCGTACACCTATAGAGCGATTTTAATACATAATATTTCATATGTATTTTTCATGCCGCCAAACGCGCTGCGCTCTGAAATAATGCCAGCACAACCTAAACAACTGTCAGCATTCAGAACTTATTGTCCTAGTTCTTTTCAAGCATGTGTCCTCGTTATAAGCAGCATTCAAGCATTTCACGAAGTATCCATTTATGTAAAAGATATAAGATCTGCTGATCCCGTGTCTTTAATGTACCAGCACTTTCGTTGCTAGCCGACAATATGCCAATGGGATGCCGTGGGCGACCACGTAAAGAGCAAATGGATGCTACACTTGAACTCTGATATGCACATGAAGTACAGCGCCATGCGCATCTGTTCTGTTGATAAGTGCTGCCCCATTACGCTTATTTCAAACATGTGAGACAACATAGGGCGTGATGCGGTGTAAAATAAGTGAGGATCGTGCATTGTGTTTTCATACCATGACAGGCAGTATGCTTTGCGTCTTGGTACCGCACTGCTTGACGAACGCACCATCGGCAACGACTTCCTGGTGCCTGTAAAGTAAGATATTGATGGCGACATATAGCAATCACTGGCGATACGTGAGCTCGTGGTAGATTCACATTTCTTGTAATGGCAATCATCTGCCACTATTGCTTGCCTGTGTCGCCTTTTCGACCTTGAGTATATGCGAAAGTGATGCTGCCGGCCACGCTGCAGGGCCCTTGCTGATACGTGATGCGGCATCATGCCTGCCACTTTAGCCGTAGAAACGTTATCGAGGTGCGCCTTCTACAAAGGTGGTCACACATCGCATAATCGTCCTTTTTTCAGTGGCTGTACCTGCCAAACAGTTACACCTTTGGCCACATCGCTCTACGGACTCTCCTCAAAAGTGTCACTACATTTACATATTTGATAGTCTTTTATAGTCATCACATTGACTAGCCGTATTTGTACGCACTGGTCTCCCAACAAAATCATAAAACGCCGTCAACGTCAATAAAATCGTACATGCATGTGCTCCCATTGAATCCCTCCAGATACTCGACACCCTCAAAGTGCGCTCATGGCCGTGCTCTGTGAAGGGGTGTGTATGCAGTGAGTAAACCGCAGCCTGGCATTCCAACAACGGCGTAAGAAACAACTGCAGATCGCTTGTTGGCATGAGCAGCACGGCAGTGGTCATTGCTTTTGCCACCATCACTTGTGCCTTCGCCATGTTGATACAACTCCCACAAAAACTCGCACCTTGCAAAACTGTACTACTTGCACTATGCACTTGCAGCAGACACCTTGGGCTTTGCAGCAGGTACCTTTTGTGCAGACACAGGGACATCTGCAGGTGCAGGAGCAACAGGTGGCAGCTCTTCCAAATTTGGCAGGCTTGCTGCTGGCTTGAGCTCTGCTGCTACAACCGGTGTAGTCTTACGCGCGGCCTTTTGCGCAGATGGTGCAACCCTGCGCAAGGACTTGATGTGCGCTTCCAGCAACTCCTCCAGCTGCTCCTGGCGCTTGAGCAAATCAAACGCTTTGCGCCTGCGATATGTGTTGACAATATGGTGTCTTGCACAACCGAGTAATCACCATCACAATTGTGAACAATCACACACCGTAGCTTGGCGTTTTCAGCACTGAGCCAGTCTGCTTCCCACTTTTGCTCCACCGTCAGTGCATATTCCAATTCATCATCGTCCAAATACTGATGCGCTAGGATACCCGTCTTATCACCCTGTGCATTACGTATGTGTCTTGTTATGTGTGTGTTTGAATGTAGTATCATTCCATCACACTGCACAAACGACGTCTCATCCACTGTACACAGACATATAAATGGTTCAATCACGTCAACGTACCGTCTGTCGCAGTGCCACACGTGTTCGATCTGCCACTGCACGACTCACCACACTTGCCAACCCGGCTGCAGTGAGTGCCTGACTGGCACCAGGGGGCATGCTGGAAGATACCTTGCCAGAGAGCAAGGCACGCAGGTGTGCAATCTTTTCCCGATGTGCATTCACTTGCTTTGCCTGTGCGTGTGGCGATGGATTGTGCGGAATGTCATCGCAATACATAAGAATGGAATAAAGACAAGGGCTTGCAATCATTCAAGATCAGTCATGCATACGATGCCCATCTGTGCAGGTCCCACTTGAAATGTGTACTATTGAGTATCATGCTTGCCACCTGCCCTACCGTGGGTGGAAGGCGGTCCTCCCCAAACAACCCCTCGAGCTCAGCTTCCGCCTCCAACAGCTGATCGGCCAGGCTCTTGGGCTCTGCAGGTGGCGGTGGCATGCCCAATGTGGGGGGTGGGGGTGCAACAGGTGACACAGGTGGGGGCACATCAGGAGCAGCAGTCTCCACGGGGTTGGCCTGCGCTCGCTGCCAGGAGCTAATTCGACCTGTGCCATGTTGGAATGTTGCCAATAGTGCATTATCGCGTGTATACAACGTCCTGCTCATTGCGTACCAGTGACGAGCCTGGGTTTGCTTGCAAAAGCACGAGCATTGCTGTGAAAACGGCATGCCGTTGCATGCGTGCTGTTTGTATGCAACTGCATGATATCGTTGTGTGTGGCACGCGTAAACAACGTTATTTGTGCGTCCCACAGGCACCGCTTTTATGGTTGGGCGATCAACACAATCTGTGGTGGTGCTTGTGTGGTGTTGTTGCCTCGAGATGGCACAGGAGATTGGGGCACAGGAATTGGGCCAGTAGCTATGTTGATTGCTAGCGTGTGTTAAGGATGAAAGGAAAGTGCGAGTTGCGTATTTTCTGGCAGAAAATGTGTCGCACAGAATGGAGCGCCCAGCATCACGTACTGGATCTGTATCGCATATTTTCGCGGCGTTTGTATCTTTATTGTATCTAAGAATGCATGCGTTTTATGGGTGAGGAAAGCATGACATGGCGTCATCTGCATCGAGATGATCCGATGAGGTACAACCATTATTTACAGCCGCAATCACAGAGCTTCACGCCTGACACAAACATTGCTCACCCCACATCCATGCCACCAGTCCCATCTTGAATGCTTGGCAATACCCTGCGTTGCACACTCAATGCCAACAGGGACACTGTATCCACTGTGGCATACTGTACACCCTGCAGCAATGGATTGCGCTCCACACTATCTGCACGAAACGTCCACGCACCCAGATCCAACCCCGGTTGCAACACAGTCCCCCCCTCCACCACCGCCCCCCATGCCTGGAGCCGCGCAGTGGTCAACAGTGCATGCCGTGCCGCACCTGATGTCGCCAACACATCCTCCAACGCTGCCAGCCCTGTCCCCGTGTTGGTCAGCAGAGCCCGCAGCAGCACCAGTGCTTCCAGACACAGTCGCACGCTCTCTTGCCAATATTTCTGCTGGGATGCCAACGAGGCAGTTGGCCACACGGGGTGATCCTTGTTGTGATCCACGATAGTGTTGGTGGCCAGAAAGGATGTTGTGCGCGTACAGCACAGCACATCAGTAGGATACGGCCATGCCACAACACCCTGTAATGCCCCTGCAGTGGGGTTGCGTGTGCATGCGTCCGCCAGCCCCACCAATGCTTGTGCCAGGCAACACCCTTGTGTTTCTTGCGGGGGGCCCGGTGTCTCTCCCAGTGGGCCCGGTGTATCCCCCTGGGTGGGACCATCCAGGAGCTTTACGAGCACTGCTGTTTGCTGTTGCTCGAGGAGTGTTGCAAGCAGGGCGAGTGCTTTTCGTGGTGGATCATGGGCACCTGGGTGGATCATGATGATATGCGATGGTGGTTGTTTAGGGGATGGGTGGACACGGGTTTTGCTGCTGGACAAAACACACATGTATGTATCACATACAGCTATCATGTAAGGCCATACGCATTATACGTCATTATTATTATATTATACGCAAACACACTCACAAACCCACCTGGTTGTACGAGTGTTGCTGGGGTGTGTGCAGGCCACTCAAGCATGTGCACCACCTGACGTAGCAAGCCAAATGCAGCTGCACCTGTGATGAGCCCCATGTCAGCAGCAGCAGGTGGTGCACATCCCTCAAGAAGCACATTGAGGCAACGTAATGCTGCACACCGATAGGCACCATCAGGCTGCAGCACCTCACGCAGCGCACCTGGGGTTTTGGGGGGAGGGGGATATGTGTGGAGGGGGGGATGCATATGTGTATGTGGGGGGGGGGAGGATGTATGTGTGGGGGGGGGGAGGAGGGAAGCTGTAGGGGATGATTGTGCCATGCATACATGTTCACATGCATCATCACCATGTAGCATACTGTGTGTATCACACGAGTATTGTGCCCAAAACACAATCACAAAACAGATATTTGCTCTCAAGTTTACTTGCTCTTGGCAACCCTCAAGCAAGGTTCATACTATGCGACCCTTATTACACATGATCCATTGCAAAACAAAACTCTCACAAAACCCCTCACAAAATAACGAATCACACCTGCTTCCAGCACACGTGCACACAACGACGTGCAGCAACGGTCACGTGCAGCACCCAAAAGCGCATGCAGCACACCAAGCACTGCATGCACAATAGCAGCAGGGAGCGTCCCATGATGCTCAAGTGCATGCAGCACAAGTGATACACAGCTCGGAGTGATGGTTGGTCCTGGTGGTTGCTGTAATGAAGCATGCTGTTGTAATGAAGCTTGCTGTTGTAATGAAGCATGCTGTTGTAATGAAGCATGCTGTAATGAGGTAATGCCCCCATGCTGTATAAGGGCAAGGTGTCCTGAGGCTTGGGGAGTGTTATCCCTTACAACCCGCACCACACCCACAGCTGCAGCACGACATGCATCATCAAGTTGGAGCAGTGTTTCCACCACATGCAATGCAGCGCATAGCAACTGCATCATGCTGCTACTGCTTTGTGTCATGTCCGTGCCCCAAGCACCACTAGTATTGGCCGTAGCAGGTTGATCACCCCCACCATTTCTATCGCTGCTGTTGTGCACTGTTGTGTGTTGGGATTTGCATACATGATCCAGCATGATCTGGGTGTGTCGTACAAGCACTGCAAGTAGGCTGCATGCAGGGTGCGGTGGGGGAGGGCGTGCTGCGACCCACTGCTGTAGTATGTTGATCACATCTGTATGGAGCGCTGCTGGGTATGAGGAAAGAGAGGTGACTGGGCTGTTGGTGGCAAGGAGGGAGAGCACCTGGTGGTGGAGTGAGGGGAGTGAGCGCAACGGGAAATGGGAGGGGCAAGGGTGTATGCGATGTGTGCGCATGTGTATTGGGAATACTTGGGTTTTGAATAGGAGAACAACGGATACCAGGAAGGGATACCAACAAAGTTTTGAACCACAGAATGCATCAACGTACAATATGCACACATGTCCTTGTGTATACATCATGCATACATCATCGTCACCACATGTACCTGCACCAATGTTGTTGGGCGCTGTTGTGCACTTGAGGTGGTATCGCTCCCACCACTACCAGCATCATGGTGTGTGACACCCAGCAAGTACAGCAAGGATGACCCACACAATGACCACAGGGACCCAAGCAGTGCACTGTCAGCCACCGTAACAGCACTGCCATGTGTTGTATGCCATGCAACACCCCAAGCCTGCTTTTCCGGTGCACCTCCTGCAGGCACAGCAACATCTTGTTGGCTTGCTTGTGGTGCAGCGGGGGGGGTGCGGGGGGATGGGCGGCTGGGGTGCTGGGTGGTAGCTGCTGGTGCACTTGGGTGATGCTGCAGTGGTAATACAGGGGCAACCTGTTTTTGGTGTGATGGTGTCTGTGGTGGTGTGATGGTCAAGGGTGACATCACAACAATGTAGACACCGCAACAATGTATACACGTATGACTTGATGCATTGCACCGACACTACCTGCACACTGGCAGCTCGTTCTGTCATTGATGAAAGCTCTTGCTCCTTGGCTTGCAGCTGTGCTGTCATGCTTGCCAAGCGCTGCCGCATCTCAGACAACTGTATGTGTGCATGTATACAGGACACAGTGTGGACATTTTCAATACGTAGGTTGCATCCTGTACACCTAGTTCTTCCTAGTACACGACCCACTCCAATCACCTCTGTTTCTGCCAAACTGCGCTCCTGTACAGCCTGCTGCAGCTGCTGTTGCAGCTGGTCCATGGTGTAGGCCTGCACAATCGCGGAGGTGCTGGTGTTGGCCGGTGGTTGTTGGGTGATGATGGGCGCCGTGTTTCCACCAGCGTGATTGGAGCTGATGGGCTGCAAGGGGATGGGCTGCAGAGGTATGGTGGTAGACCCACCAGAGCCGATGTTCTGTACGTGGGTTGAGGTGGTGGGTGTGGCGAATGGTGCACCCACCATCCCCCTCCCCCCCCATGGTGCATACTTGTTGTCTGGTGGTTTTCTGGTGAGCCTCCACCATTTTGTCAATCTGCCAGAAAACATCATCGTCATCTTCGTTGTCTTGCTCAAATGGATCCATGCTAGGCATTGAGTGGGGATCAAATGCACGATGGTGATGAAAGATTGGTATAGTTCGAGAAGGGATATTTGCAACTTTGTATTACGTCATTGTTGTTTGGGGTTGTATTGTATGAGCGTCAAGCATGCGGGGAGGAGTGTACGTGCTGGTTGAGGTAGTGATGGGTGTTGTTGATGGGTGCAGATGATGCAACGTTGTGCTTGTGGATCTATGTGTGTACAACTAATCTGTGTGTATGTACAACTATGAAAGTACAGTACTATGTTATCAATGTTGGGCGTTACAACAAGCACAAAGTAAAACAGCAAAGAACGTGCTACTAGGTGTGGACTGAACAATCAATGGGATACACAAAAAACACATGTAGTACACAACATCATCAACATCATGCAGACGTAGGTGGCGTCCATGCTTCAATCTTGCGCCAGTTGCGTTGTTTGGGGTTCCACCAATCCCCCTTGGGTTTGTAGGCCTTCATGGTCCCCGTGGGGTTGGCAGTGGCATTGATGTGGTAAATTGGAAGCTTTGGTGGGTCCTGTGTGTGGTGTGCACAATGTGCTGAATGTGCAAAGAAATTGAATGCGTGTGCAAAGAAAGTATGCTTTTTTGGGTGCACACGCACAACAATGTATGCGCCACCAGTGTTTGCGCATCGACACACAAACCAGTCATCCACTGACACCCCAACACATCCCAACACACCGTTGTGGGTACTACATCACTGATGGCATGGATCCATGCTGTGGGGAGTGAATTGCATGTGAATGATGGGCGAAACATGTATGAAATGCTCCACACACCAATCCTCTCAAACAACGTACTGTGCCACTCTGGTGGAATTGTGCAAGAGTCCAAGTTGTCCAGATCCTTGTATATCACCCACCGATGACGACCTGTGTATGGTATTGCAAACCATGTTTAGCATGCGTACAAGCACCCACACAACCAGCCCTCTGACGCACCAAATTGTGCATTGTTGTTTTCATAGTACTTGTTCCCGTTGTAATCAGTCCCAACACACTTTGCATCAGCTTGTGGGCCATGCACCAGAATCGTTTCCCTGTTGTGTGTGCAAAATGCGTCAAGTTTCTGTGCATCTGGCCGTGCACACAAGCTGAACAGTACAATAAAACGTACGCTAAGCTGCCATGGATGAGGGCTTTGTAACCACCAGCTTTCATGGCATCCAAAAAGGTTGCCTGGCCCCATGCAGTTTTCACGGAGGCCACTCGGCCAGGCAAGTTGAGTGCCTTGACGATGGAGCCCATATTGTTGCTGTGGTTGTGAACAAAGCAAGCAGACACGGTCAAGATAATATTAAAAACCTTTTCTTGGCGTTTGCCGCCACTTCAACACTCCACATTCACAATCAATCACATTTGCACATTCCCTGAGTGTGCGATATGCAATACGCAATGTCGAGATGCTTTTTGTCCCAGCACAGGCCGTGCAAGCCTGATCTTGTGGCATCTTTATCCACTCCGACGCGCGCAACCACGAGGTGTGTGTTTCCACTGTCTACTTCATTGCTTGCATGGCGCACACATGTACTATCGACACAGGTGCAGCATCACGCCGACATGCTTGGTGCCTGTGTGTGCACATCGGTCAAAGCGGTGGTCAATATGCAAGGCTGCTGCCCTCGATGATGAACAGACAGCTGACAGCGATGCAGAAACCAGTGCACCTGTAGCACCAGCAGCACCACCACTGGCATCGTTGGAGCTGCATCCATTCATCACACAGCAGGCATGTGTGTTCCTGGGGGTTGCATTGGGGCCGCCTGCGCACTCACCACAACAATCATCCACATACACAGGGCATCATCAATGTGCAGCCTGTCCCCCCTGATGCTGCCGCTGCTGTGCTGGCTGTGTTTGATGAGCACAAAAAGCTACAGTACATAGGGTTTTCCAAGGGTATGGAACAAAGTCTTCGTACACTGTTTACTCGACGCCCTGACAAGGCATTCTTCTGGAAGTAGGTGATGATTGGTGGTGGCGGTGATGATTGGTGGTAGCGGTGATGATTGGTGGTGTAGGTGATGATTGGGGGGGGCGGTATGCCTGATGTGCCGCCTGTGCTGCCTGTGCTGATGTGTACCATGCTGATGTATCCATATTGTGTGATATAATATGCAGCACGTATAACATGTGTTGAATTGTGTTCCTTTTACATAGGGCAACGTATTTTGAGCATGTGGATCAAGATGCTATGCTTGCCACGAGGGAGCAGTGGGGAGAGGAATGTGGTGACCTACCACCTGGCAACAAACGTATGGGTTGTGTTTGAGTGTATGTGTTGTGTTTGTGTGTGCCAAGCCTGGTGTACTCCATGTGCACATTCTACTCTCGTGTATCACAGTGCTTTTACAACATGCTATCACCTCCATCTTGCACACACATGCATCCCCCCTATCACATCCTCCCCCCCCCCACACACACATCCTCCCTCATCATCCCACCTCAACACCCACACCCCATCCACCTACACACACACACACACTCCCCCCACACACAGTGGCATTGGAACGCAACCAATGGCAGCAGCCAGTTGAGGCATGGGCTATTCATGATCGGGGGCGTCGTCAGGCAGCGGAGGAGCTCTTGACTCGTCACCTAGCCATCATACAGGGGAGGGGGTGTAGGGAGGAGCTGGAGGCACGAGCAGACCTGCTGGATGAGGGACTGGTATGGTGTGTATATATATGCTTTGTATGCTACATATGATACATATGCTAAATGTGCTAAATATGCTGATGGTGGTTGTGATGATGGTTGTGATGATGGTTGTGATGATGGTTGTGGTGTGTTTTGTGGTGTGTTTTGCTGTATGATGGTGGTGGTAATGATTGTGGTGGTAGTGGTGATATGCTGTAGTGTTTGTGTGCACACCATGTACCCCTTGATTTGTACACTACTATACACACTTTGTGCATCACATCACAATGTGTACACCTCACATCACAATGTGCACACCTCACACCATCACAGTTGGATTTTGTGCTCAGTGCAAGTGCGGGCAGTCAAGAGGTAGCAGAGGCCATAGCACAGCATGCACAGGAGCGTATGGAGATGCGCACAGTACCAGTGGTAGTAGACAAGCAGCCATCCACGTTTACCATTCATTATGATGACATCATGCAGGTGTGATGTGGTGTGGTGGTGTTGATTTCATCAGCTGTGTTGACAAGATCCTTTGCTCATGTGTTTTTTTTGTGTATGCGTATGTGTATGTGTTTTGTGTGTGTGTGTGTGTGTGTGTTTTTGCACCCCTCATCATGACACATTTGCTTAGTATCACTGGTTACATGTGTATCACCAATTACATATGCATCACCAATAACACAGACGGCGGGGGGAGTGATGATGGACGTGGAAATCCTGCACGACCACCGCTCCACAGAGCATCGTGTCATTTTGGGACGTGAGTATTATGAATCATATGGATTGCAACCCCAGGATTCAGCTGCTGTTATTTTTGAGCTGCTGCTACAGAAGAAAGTGGTGCGACAAAACGAAGGTATGTTGTGGGGGGAGATTCACATCTTTGCTTTGTGTGCGGGCGGCATCCTCCTGTAGACGCCACAGATAGTTCTTATCAACAATGATGTACCCTCATGCATACCCCACCCCCCTCCACAGGTTTGATGGACATTATTGAGTTTCCCATCAACTACTTTGCTGGTGGTGATGTGGAGCAGTGGTTTCCTGAGCTGATTGAACGCCTGGCCAAGGCGGGTGGTACACCAGTACAACGCAATTCAGACAACTTTTGGCGGTTTAACAAGGTGCACACGTATGGTGTCATGTCGGAAAATGTGGAAAGCCTGAGTGTGGCCTTTCAATTTGTGTGAGGGGCCGTTTTCTTGGGTTAATGCTGTTTTTTGTTTTCCCTGCATTTCCCTCGCTTCTTCGACGCATCATCGTGTAATCGAAGCATATCCAATGCCGTTTGACTTAATTACGGGCAAGTTTATTCCCGAAAAGAGCAACATCTGGCGAGATGCTTGCGATGGCTACCTCGATTGGGTAAAAGGTACTTTGGGCGTGATTTTCGATCAACCACACGCACCCTTACACGTACATATATACCCGAGCACAGAACACGTGGAGGATGGTGCTCCCATCAACTACCCAGACCTGTGTGGTGACCCACCAATGGTGCTTGCTGCTGGTGGTGGCCATCGCACCGTGGTACGCTACCTCAGGGAGGAGGGTGCACGCCCAGACCAACGCAACGTCATGGGAGAAACCCCATTGATTCGTGCTGCCCACAACGGCCACTATTGGGTTTGCAAAGACCTGCTTGAAGAGGGCGGTGCAGATGTCAATGCTGTTGATCTGGGTGACAACACTGCGCTGCATTGGGCAGCCATGCGGGGACATGTGGAGATTGTGGCGCTGCTCCTCAAGGTTGTTGTGATGGTGGATGTTGCATTCTGTTGTTCGTTTCGTTGTGTGCTGCATTCATGTTGACTGCGTTGCACAACCAATGTGGGGGCACAGGTGAAAACACCCCTTTGTGAAAACACTTGTCAAAACACCCATGGCCCCTTTCAACACACAGGCTGGTGCGGATGTGACTGCAGTGAACAAGCTGGGCAAAACCCCTGAAGACAACTGCCAGCCACAGTGGAGCGATGCATACAAGTACACCAAGCAAGTCTTTGCACAGCACAAGTAGCAACGCAGACGAGGAGGAGGAGACACATTGCAACAATGTGTGTGGCAACAATGTGTGTGTGCCCCGGGGGGGAGAGGGGAGGATTCAGTGGGAAGTAGTGTTTTTCGTGCAAATGACAACGTGCAAGTAACAATGGGAAGTGGGAAACAACTGGATGGTCACAGTGTTGCAACAGGTTTTGTGCGATTACAGTTTTTATAAAATATACACAGCATGTCAAACGGCATTATCGTCGACGTGAACGTGCACGGCTGCTTCTCCCGCTTGATGCACCTGTCCCTCCAGCACCCAACGTAAACCCAGACTGTGCATGCATACACAAGTACAATTTGTGTGGGTGTGAGTGTGATTGATTGAGCGCGCGAATACACACAACGCATCCCCTGACATTCAATACACCCAACTCGTCCCCAGGCATTCTTCCTCACATTCTTCCCTCATACCTGCTGTGCTGGGCCCGCTGAAAATACAGGGGGAGCAGCCGCACTTAAGGGATTGGCCCCCCCCGGTGCAAAGGGGTTGGCTGCTGGTTCTGTTGCTGATTGTGCGAAAGGGTTGGTTGAGGGTTGTGGCGCAGGTGCAAAGGGGTTGGTGGAGGGTTGTGTTGTGGGTGCTGCTGTGCCACCGAATAGAAAGGGAGGTGTGGTTGAAGCACCCGTAGGTATGGCAGCTGCCCCTCCTGTTGCTGTTGCATCGCCTGTTGTAGTGCCAAATGAAAAGGGAACACTTGTACTAGGTGTTGTTGCCGGTGCTGCTCCTCCTGTTGCTGTTGTTGTAGTGCCAAATGAAAACCGAGCATTGTTACTGGGTGGTGCTGTGTTTGTTGTTGTTGTTATTCCTCCTAGTGGTGCTGTGTTTGTTGATGTTCCAAATGTTGCTGTTGTCGATGTTCCCAGTGCTGCTGCTGTTGCTGTTGTAGTGCCAAATGAAAAGGGAACACTTGTTGCTGCAGCTGTTGTTGTTGCTGATACACCTTGGGTCTCACCAGCAGTAGATGTGAGTGGTGCTACACTTGTGCCGACTTGCTGTGTTGGTGTAGGAGCACTCGTGTTGACTTGGGGTATTGGTGTAGGAGCACTTGTGGTGGTTGCATCCACAGCAGCAGGCGGAGGTGCGGTGGTTGTAATGGTGCTGGTGTCTTGCACAGGTGGTGGGGCATCTGTGTATGTGGTGATGTATGTGTAATGCTGACACATCACCAAAAAAAGCATAACAAGAATACCAAGCGCACACACATACACACACACACACACACACACACACACACACACAAACACACACACCTGTAGTACCACCCGTTGTATTAGCACCATCCTTGGTTGGAGAAGATGATGTAGGAGAGGAGGAGGATTTTTTCACAGCAGCTGCTTCTGCCAGTGCAGCACCAAGTATACTACTCACCCCACCATCCTCCTTGCCCCCACCCATTCCCCCACTTTTCCCCCCACTTGTTCCCCCACTCCCACCAACAGGCAAGCCTGGTAGTGTTGCTACACCACCTGTAGACAATGCACCACCTGCAGACAATGGTGTGGCTGTCCCGCTGCTGCCCAGGGCAGGGAACAGCCCTGCTGATGCACCATGTGATGCACCAGGTGCTTCACCAGGCACTCCACTGCTTGTCACACCAGTATTTATCACACCAGTATTTATCACACCAGTACTACTTGGTAGGAGTGGTTGAAACTCAGGGAGGTCATATACGTCATCTGTCAGCAACACGCGTGCGTTTGTGTCAAGGATTGGTGGGTTGTCACGAGCAGCAGCAGAAGAGGGGCGGAGGAGAGGGGTGGCGGTGGGTTGGGTGGTGGTGCTGAGGGCGCGCAATCTGGGGGATGGATGATGGTGTGTGTGTGTGTGTGTGTGTGTGTGTGTGTGTGTGTGTGTGTGTGTATTGTAGTATACATGTGGTTGAGTATACTCCAATGGCTTCTGTGACATATTCACACCACCCCCTACCTAGACATGCTTGCAACTGGGAGTCGTGGCGTGGATGTGAACGATCCCGTAGATGCAGGGGATGATGATGCATCCACCAGCGATTGCAACGGTCGTCGTCGCCTGCCCAATTTGCTCACTCCGCCTGTTGGCCCCAGCACATGTGGTGCAGCAGCAAAGTGCAGTGCAGGCAAGGGGCTCGCGTTGGCTGTCGTAGTGGCGCCTGCGTGCAGCATGGCGAGACATGTCCGTTGTCGTTGATGGCGCCGGGGGGCTGTGGAATCCTCATCATTACTGTCATGATCGTCAGGGGAATATGCTTTACGCTTGGAGCCAACTGCACAGTGCTTGGTGGGGATGTTGTGGTCCTGGCGGTCTGTTGAAGGGGGTGTTGGGATGATCAGTATATGGCAGCTTGTGTGCTTGCTCACTCGCTGTTCATACTTTGAGAATCGACTTGCGAGTCAGCTTGCATTATGGATCTGCTCAATCTGCTGCACAACGTGTCACAATAGTGCAAATCAAGCTCTTGTAGTAGCCAATGGAACGAGCAACGAGCAACGAGCTATGTTACGTTGTTGCTACGTTGTTTATGTATTGCCAATATACATATACAAATCAATATACAAACACACAAAAATCAATGGTTATTCAAGCTGCAGGCGACTAGCCAAAAACGCTGACCACCCCCCCTCACACCCTGCACACACATACGACGCAAACAGCTGCAAAAACCGCTCACGTGCTGCATACGCTTCCATACGCGTGGGTGCAGGCAGCAGAACCTGACCATCGTTCAAAACACGTCGAAAACTGCGCAAAAACGCACTACATGCTGCTTCATCGCTCCACTCTCTGCGCTGATGCTGCTGCTGTACACTATTCACCTTTTGCTGCACAAGAGCCACATCCGCCACATCTACGGCGCTCCGCATGGGCGCTGATGGTTCTCTTGCATCACGCAAATACTGTGCTACAGATGTGACCTTGTCTGGTGGTATGCGGTCCCTCAACAACTTGCACCCTCCAAGCGCATGCTGTGCATGTGCAGTGCTACACAAGAGCCATGCTGCATTGCTGTCAAGCAAATTGTTTTCAGCTGTGCGGTTGTTCGCAGTGTGTGCACTCTTTATATAGCCAGCATGGTGCAACGCCATCATGGCAATCATGAGCATGGTTTGTGTGGTTCGACCAGCCCCACCTGCACAATGTGTATGCAGCCATGTTGTGCTATGTGGATTGGCAAGGAGGGGAAGGAGCTTGTCGTTGTGTAGTATGAGTTGCACCAGGCGATCTGTTATGACTGGTGTTGGGTGATGATGGTCGGTGATGGGGAGATGTATGTAGGTGCACTTGACGTCATGCCTGTGTTATGCATGTGTGTATGTTATAATGTATGCGCTGTATGTTGTTTATTGTAACACCCACATAGTTTAAGCTACCTTGCACATGTCTGTTTGCACAATTCCGCCTCATGCATTATCTCTGCACTGTCAATTGCGGGTGGGCCAAATGGAACTAGTGATCGTCTACCATCATCATCTTTAATCAGTCTCTGTGTGTGGTTGTGTCTGTCTGTTGGTGCAACATCCATGCATATCGCCCAGCATCTCTCACCCACCTGTATACCACCCTGACAGCCCACGGTCCAGGTGTGTTGATCAACCTCATAAAACATGTCGGCTGGTGTGTACATGCCTACAGCATGCCCGTGTACAAACATGTGTGGCTCCTGACGCAGGTCCAGCATGATGAGATGCTCGAGCCTTTGCCCTCGGTTGACCGCTGCAACCTGCTTTATCCATTGCACCAAGGTGTTGCAACTGGTCTGGGAAAACTGCCCACTGCCACTGACGTTGAGGCTTGCTAAGAATTCTTTGTGGGCATGATCAAAGCCGAAAAGAAAGGGTGCCAATGCATGCATGTCGTGAAAGCTACGAAAGCGCTTGGGGATTGCATTTTTACGGCACGGTTCGTTGACAATCGCCAGCTGGGCATGTGTGATCAAAGAATGTCTTTGTTGGTGGATACACAGGGTCAATCGTGTCGTCATTCTTGATGGAAGCATATGGGATCGCATGTGAACACGAGCATGTCGTGAACAGCACGCATTTGACAGGCATAAAAAGTGGAGTGAAAACGAAACATAGTTTCGTTGTTTTCTCTCAACCAAGGTATACCTATTGCACCCTGCGCTGAGCAATGCGTCAAGAATCAAACAAAAAGCAAACGATCAACACAACGGTCAACAGCAGCTTGATGCAATGGTCAAACCCAACCGCGACAAGAAACGCAAGCAACCTGTAGCAAACTCCACACAAACGCCCAAGGAAGACCCCAAGGCTACCAAACAGCAACGATTGAGCACAAACAAAAAGGACATTGACGACATCTTCAGTGCTGTCAAAGCCAAGCCTGCATCAGTACGTCGGGTTGTGAAAAATGGCTACCCACACGTGTCAGCTACCCACACACATCGGGTAACACACGTATTCATGCACAGGAGCAACCATCTAAACAGCAGCCAACCGCTAAACCCCCATCCAGCAAGGCCCCTGTGATTGGCAGCAAGGACGATTTGTTTGGCACACAAGACAACAATGCACGAAAGTATGCGAGAGGGTGACACACAGCAGTCACACAGGGTGATCTTCTATGACCAATACATTGCTCTCACAGGCGCACAGAGGAGGGATATGCGATATACACAGAAGATGAATTGGGGCTGTCCAAAAAGGGGGGAGACACTGCCAAATGCCCTTTTGACTGCGATTGCTGTTATTAGTTTATGAGTGATGTGCAGTAGACTGTGATGTGCACACAGTCTTTTGTTTGCTTTTTGTGCGTAGCAATATTGACGCTGACAGTATCAGCAACAACCGAAACTGTCAACAACACGAGATAAGAGTGTGTCGTACAGCATTTGCTGTGTGCAAAGACATGCTGTAGAGACATACAACCCAATGAAAAGCCATCATAAGATGTCAACCATGTTACACACGTTTGTCGACACCCCACTCTTCTCACAATGCAATAACAGTGTGGTTTATGATGACAGAGTAAACCCCCATCTGCATACACTGCCTGCCTTGCCTTGTGTCATGCACACACAGGCCCTGGTGAACACACACACACACAGGCCTTGGTACCTACTTTGGCACCTACCTCAGCAGGGCATATTCACAGGCCGGAGCGACCCCACACAACAAGGGACAGGGAAAAGGTGAACACCACAGCGGTTGCTGCCCAGCCCACCTGCACCAACAGAGGCTCACCCTGTTGTGGGGATCGTGTGTGAAAGAGTGTGTGTATGGCGTGTATGGACGATAGTAGGTGTTGAGCATCCAATGCATGCACCACACATCGTGCAACGTCCTGCAGCATATTGCCCTTGCTCTTCCACCCAAATGCTTCAGTATGCAAGTATGCATGTTTCCACGCACCCCCAACACCATCCAACCCTTGCTACCCTCCCTACCTCTGCGGTCAAGGCCATCTCCTGTGCAGCCTGCACTGCTGGGGCTGCTGCTGCCAATGCAAAGGCCGATGCAGCTGCTGCTGCCACCTTGGGCACCTGTGAACCGTGTTGACGTTGATCGATTTTCCTAGCAGTGTTCAAGGACCAACGATCTGGCATGAGGTTGTTTGACATGCGCTATCTGTATGCCCCGCCTACCTTGGCCTCCTCCTTGTGTGCCATGGCAACAACACGCATGTTGCGTGCGGGCTTGGCGCGGCTCGCCTGGGTGCTCAAAGAGCGTGTTGCACAAACTGGCCGTGTGGTGGCTGCCATTGCGAGAGACATGTCTTACTGTCAAAGGATTTGTACAATTGTCAATCGATATGCAATGAAATGCGGGTGTGGACGATGCGGACGATGGTGTGTTTAGGTTGTTTAGGCAATTCTTGGTGGTGTGCATAGGGTGTGTAAACGGTGTGGGTGGTGTGGGGTTGAGGATGCCTAGGACATGTTGTGGGGCGTACATGTGTTGCCATTGTTGGTGATTATATGGTTTGCTCGTCATATACACACTGCTTGAGCCGAGGCACCTGATCTGCGGCCCTTGGATGATCTGCAGGAGAAAAGGAGCTATGCGCACTGGGGTTGATCCACTTGATGTTGCTACTTGCCTGTCCAGATGGCATGCTGCTGGGGGGCAGGTGGTCTTCCAGCTGTTGGTCATCCTACGCCATCAAGTGTGGAGGGCGCCAGAGCGCAACAACAGAAAGGTAACACACATACACAACGCATATCTTGAACACAAACAGTATTTGTACATTGTACAATACAGCACTCCACACTAGTCCACACCGAACGGCCAAAAGCCAAGCAGCACCACGATGCTTTCACCGATCATTACCCCAAAAGGTGTGACAGCCAAGCATCTCCCGTGTACGCTCGCTTGCACGTTTCGGGGGAGCCAAAGACAAGTGACCAAAGTAGCCAAGAACAAAGCCAAGAACAAGACCACCATCCCTCATCGTCAGCAACGTTCTCCACCTATGTGTGTCTCAGCACCTATGGCGCCCAGCCAGCCCTCCACCCCACCCACCGCACCCACCAACTCCACCCACGCCATTGTCATCGGAGGCTCCATCACGGGCATGATCACTGCACAAGCACTGTCTCGGGTCTTTGACAAGGTGACCATCCTGGA